>ENA-UOOR01000521-UOOR01000521.1-fermentation-metagenome-genome-assembly--contig:-NODE-521-length-54048-cov-5.101365_pt1 | contig 54048 bp, 48 predicted proteins | sample MGYA00245780_ERZ724029 | MGnify/ENA primary metagenome ERZ724029 (study PRJEB28704, sample SAMN03018315) | fermentation metagenome | biome: anthropogenic terrestrial biome; feature: soil; material...
AGCGTCATGAGTGATGTTTCGTACGCCCTCAAGAAAATCCGTCCGGGATTTTATTTGGGTAAGCCAGCAATCCTGCTCCGCAGACGTACTGAAACATCACTCTGCCGCTCCGGCGCTAAATTACGAATTGAAGATTTCGAATGGGTACCCGAGAGCATTGAAACATTTCATGTTATAATAACCTTATTGATTTATATTTTTAAGTTCAACGGTAAGGATGAATATTCGTGGATAAAACCATATGTACTTGTGATTTATGTAAGAATAAGCTATGTGCCAGGACGGTATCAATATTTTCTTCTCTGGATGCAGATCAGCTGTCAGAGGTTATTAATTTAATCGTCCACAGGCAATATAAAAAAGGCGAGCTTCTCTTGTTGGAGGAAGAGGCCGTAAACGGCCTTGTGATCATCAACGAGGGCCAGGTAAAAGCGTTTCGGACAAGTCCGGAGGGGCGGGAACAGATTCTTCACATTTTTTCCGAAGGCGACTTTTTTGGTGAAAGGAATTTATTGCGGGAGCAAAACTCTCCATACAGTGTTGAAGCCCTCGAAGAGACCCATGTCTGCCTCATTGACAAAAGAGATTTCCAGGTGATGGTTCGGGAGTCTCCCGATATTGCCTTGAAAATCATGGAGGCACTATGTGAAAAATTGGATCGGCTGGAAAACACAGTGGAAACTATGGGCGCGCGTACTGTGGACGCCCGGGTGAGCGCAGTGCTTTTAGAATTTGCCAATAAATACGGGAAACCGCATTCTAAAGGAATTATGATCGAACTCCCGCTGAATCGTGAAGGCATCGCCAATTATATCGGTCTGACCCGGGAGACTGTAAGCCGTAAAATGAGCCATTTGCAGGAAGACGGAATCCTTGAAATGGTCGGGAACAAAAAAGTGCTTCTCCTGGATCGTCCTGCCCTGGAAAAAGCGGCGGAATGAAAATGATCACAGCAAAAAGAGCTCTGCCTTTAGTATACCCGATTTGCAGAGCTTTTTAAAAGCTTAAATGGAGGCAAAAAGCAGGCATATGCATAAAATACCGATGCCTGCTTTTTTTCTTAAGACCTTGATTTTATTATACGCTTGCCAAATATAAGGCTGAGGACGAATAGGGCGATGAAAATATAGAAAAGGATTTTTGCAATACCAAAGGACAGATTGGCAATGAAACCAAAGCCGAAGAGGGCCGCGATAATTGCCAGCACAAAAAATGTTATTGTCCATTTAATCATAGAGATATCCTCCTAGTAATGACAGATTTAAATTGTTGATTAAGTGACACTCTTATTATGTCAACAATAAGGTTCCGATATGCGCATCGCATATCAGGTTCTTCTTTCACGGGCCATGCCGCGTGTTTAATCGCTGTTTTTAGTCATCGTGATAACAAAGGAAAAAATGGGTATCAGTATATGGAGAATTTTTACCAAACCATGATGAGGAGTATGACATGCCTTATTTAAAAAAATCATTATTTCAAGCCCATGAGCTTGCCGGACTTGCCGTAAAAGAGGGGGACACGGTTGTTGACGCTACTATGGGAAACGGTCATGATACGGAATTTCTCGCAAGTCTGGTCGGAGAAAAAGGAAGGGTTTTTGCCTTTGATATTCAGCCTACGGCCCTGGAAAGAACTCGGGACAGGCTGGAAAAAGCGCATTGCTTGGACTGGTGCACTTTAATTTTGGACGGCCATGAGAATATGGATGCGTATATTCATGAACCGGTGAAGCTGGTCATCTTTAATCTGGGCTATCTGCCCAAGGGCGACCATGCCATTGGGACAAGATATGAGACGACCAGAAGGGCCATAGAAAAATCCCTGGCCCTTATTTCGGATGACGGGCTCATCCTTATTGTAATCTATTATGGCGGAGATTCAGGCTTTGAAGAAAAAGATGCGCTGCTATCATTTTTGAATACCTTGGATTGCAGAAGGTATACGGTCATGAGAACGGAATTTATGAATCAAATTAATTGTCCGCCCATTTTAATTGCCATAGAAAAAAATATCTCTATTTCGTCTCGATAATGAAGTCCACTCGCCTGTTCTTTGCCCGGTTCTCTTCGGTATCGTTATCTGCGATGGGCTGAAACTCCGAGTAGTCTACGGCCAGAGTGTTTTTAGCTTTTTGGGCGGAAATGCGATGATAACGGATGCGAAGGTTCCGCTTGTGGTAGTGAACAGCGAGGGCAGGTTCCAAAAATAATCTACATGCGCTGATACGAGATTACCAAGCCCACTATGAAGCCTACGCCCAAGGGCAAGGCAAAGGTGAGCGCACCGCCTTCCGGCAGATTACGCGCCTGTATTTGTCCGCCATGGGCTTCCACAATGGTCTTGCATAGAGACAGGCCGATGCCCAGACCTCGGGAGACGTCCTCACCGCGCCCTTCCTTTCCTAGCTGTATTTCAAACAGGTGGGGCAGTACATGGGCATTGATGCCGGGGCCCGTGTCGGTTACAGTGAATTCGGCAAAGCCGTCCTTTTCCTGCATTTCAAGATGAAGCCTGCTGTGCAAGAAAATTTTAGATTGCAGCAATGAGTGAAAAAAGTACAATCTAAGATATATGTGCTAAGGAGAGCCCAAAGTTTGATGCACATAATCCGCGATGCAAATTCCACAAAAGTCGGGGATAGCCATTGATAGTTATTGCATAGATGGATAAACTAGGATATAATTTTTTTTGATTGCATTTTTAATTATAATTAGAAAATAGAAATAGGTTAACCATTTAATAAACGTTTTATATAGGTTTATTATTAACCAAAATCTAACGATCTACGAGGTGAAAAAATGTCGACATTGGAAAAATTAAATGATTTAAAAATCAAAAAAGAGCGCCTCATGCAGGGTGGAGGAAGCGCCAAAATAACGAAACAGCATGAAGCCGGAAAGAAAACCGCCAGAGAGAGGCTGGCTTTGCTTTTTGATACAGGCAGTTTTGTTGAGATGGATACCTATGTCGAAGCACGCGGTACCGACTTTGATATTCAAGAAAAAAAGGTGCCCGGCGACGGTGTTGTCACCGGATATGGTACGGTAGGCGGCAGGCTTGTATTTGTTTCAGCTCAGGATTTTACAGTAATCGGCGGTTCTCTTGGAGAAATGCATGCTAAAAAGATTACCAAGGTTATGGATATGGCTATGAAAATGGGAGCTCCGTTCATCAGCATCAATGATTCCGGCGGAGCCCGCATTGAAGAGGGAATTGATGCGCTTGGCGGATTTGGGGATATTTTCTTAAGAAACACCCTGGCTTCCGGCGTTATTCCTCAGATATCTGTTATCATGGGGCCCTGTGCAGGCGGAGCGGTTTATTCTCCCGCAATAACCGACTTTGTCTTCATGGTGGATAAGACAAGCCATATGTTTATTACCGGCCCTTCTGTTATTAAGGCCGTTACCGGTGAAGATGTCACCTTTGATACTCTGGGGGGAGCGGGCACCCACAACACTAAAAGCGGTGTAGCGCATTTTGAATGTGCGGATGAGGAGAGCTGCTTCAACCAGATTAAAAAACTCCTTTCCTATCTGCCTGAAAACAATCTCGGAGATCCCGAAAATATTGTTTCCGGTGATAATGTAAACAGAATGGATACGGAGCTAAATGAAATAGTCCCGAATGATCCGAATAAGCCGTATAATATGTTGAATGTCATTACCAGGGTAATCGACAGCGGTGATTTCTTTGAGGTGCATGCGGGTTTTGCAAAAAATATGATTGTAGGTTTTGCACATATTGGCGGAAAGTCGGTAGGCATTGTAGCCAATCAGCCCAATGTTTCGGCGGGTGTACTGGATGTGGATGCCTCGGATAAAGCGGCACGTTTTATCCGCTTCTGCGACGCCTTTAATATTCCTTTGGTAAGCTTTACCGATGTTCCGGGATATTTGCCCGGTGTCAACCAGGAGCACAACGGGATTATCCGCCACGGGGCGAAGCTGCTGTATGCGTTTTCTGAAGCGACGGTTCCTAAAATCAATGTCATTGTCAGAAAGGCCTATGGCGGTGCGTATATTGCAATGAACAGCAAGCATTTAGGAGCTGATTTGGTGCTGGCATGGCCTACGGCTGAGATTGCTGTCATGGGGCCTGACGGAGCCGCAAATATCATCTTTAAGAAGGAGATCGGCCAGGCCGATGATCCTGCGGCGTTCAGAAAAGAAAAAATACAGGAATACAGAGATAAATTTTCCAATCCGTATGTAGCTGCCGCAAGAGGCTATGTGGATGATGTTATTGAACCCGCACAGACCAGACAGCGGGTTGCAAGCGCTTTGGACATGCTGGCCGGCAAACGCGAAACAAGACCTTCGAAAAAGCACGGGAATATTCCCTTATAAGAAACGGAATAAAATCAAAACGAATATGACGTTGGAGGAATATTGATATGAGAAAGTTTGTTGTGAATGTAAATGGAAATAGCTATGAAGTAGAAGTTGAAGAAGTAAACGGCGGCAGTTACAGCCAGCCTGCTCCGGCGCCGGTAAGCGCTCCTGCTGCGGCACCGGTCTCTGCTCCGGCTCCTGCTCCTGCACCAGTACCCGCATCTGTACCTGCACCTGCTCCGGCTCCCGCACCAAAGGCCCAAGGACCCGAAGGCGCTGTTAAGCTGACAGCTCCCATGCCGGGCACCATTCTGGATATTAAGGTCAATCCAGGGGATTCCGTGAAAAAGGGAACCCTGGTGGTTATTCTGGAAGCCATGAAAATGGAAAATGAAATTTTTTCTCCTGAGGATGGCACCATTGCCACCATTAATGTTACCAAAGGACAGCAGGTAAACAGTGGAGATATGATTTTAACCATTAATTAATGAGGCAGGGAGGGATTTTAAGCCATGGGAATAAAAATAACTGATACCAGCTTGAGAGACGCGCATCAGTCCCTCATTGCGACTCGTATGAGCACCGATGAGATGCTGCCCATTGTCGAAAAAATTGACAAGGTCGGCTATCATTCCATAGAATGCTGGGGTGGTGCTACCTTTGACGCCAGCATGAGATTTTTAAATGAAGATCCTTGGGACAGGCTTAGAAAAATTAAAGCCAAAGCCAAGAACACAAAACTTCAGATGCTTTTAAGAGGACAGAACCTTTTAGGCTACAAGCACTATGCCGATGATGTGGTGGACTATTTTGTACAGAAGGCTGTTGCCAATGGCATGGATATTATCCGTATTTTTGATGCATTGAATGACCCGAGAAATGTGGAAAGATCCATTAAGGCCTGCAAAAAAGAAGGCGGCCATGCTCAGGCTGCGTTCTCCTATACGATCAGCCCCTTTCACAGCCTGGAGCAGTTTGTAAAGGATGCCAGGACCTTTGAGTCGATGGGCGCTGACTCCATCTGTATTAAGGATATGGCCGGGCTCTTAACACCCTATAATGCTTACGATCTTGTGAAAGCACTAAAGGAAAATGTCAAGATACCCATCCAGCTCCATACCCACTATACCAGCGGCGTCGCTTCCATGACGTACCTGAAGGCCATTGAAGCCGGAGTGGATGTCGTGGACTGCGCCGCCTCTCCTTTGGCCATGGGCACATCCCAGCCACCCGTAGAACCTTTGGTGGCGACGCTCCGGGGAACAAAATATGATACGGGCTTTGATCTGAACTTGCTCAGCGAAATCGCTGCCTATTTCCAGAAGCTTCGTGAGGCTTACCTGAGCACCGGATTACTCAATACCAAGGTGATGGGTGTGGACATTAACACCCTGATTTATCAGGTGCCCGGCGGTATGCTTTCCAACCTTGTTTCCCAGCTGAAGCAGGCAGGCAAGGAAGACCAGCTTCTGGATGTGCTGCATGAAGTACCGAAGGTCAGGGAAGACCTGGGCTACCCTCCTCTGGTTACGCCTACCAGCCAGATTGTCGGTACGCAGGCGGTTTTAAATGTCATCATGAACGAGCGCTATAAGATGGTTCCCAAGGAAACCAAGGGCCTTGTTAAAGGCGAATATGGAAAGACCCCGGCCCCCATTTCCGATGAGATCGTCAAAAAAATTATCGGAGATGAAGAGCGCATTACCTGCAGGCCTGCAGATCTGATTCCCAATGAGCTGGATAAGATCAGGGAAGAAGCTGCCGAATACATTGAGCAGGATGAGGATGTATTGACCTATGCCATGTTCCCGCAGGTTGCAAAAAAATTCTTCGAGTATCGCAAAGCCCAGAAATATAAGATTGATTCGGATATGGTGGACTATGAATTCAGAGTTCATCCATTAGGTTAAGCGGATATCCTTTAAAGTGACGCAGATATTGACAGACAGTAGAATCTACTGTCTGTCAATTGTTTTTATATACTAGCCTTACTATTCATTTTTCCTTATCCCATCGGAATCGATCTCATACCCGTCAATTTTGGTGCTTCTGGCAAGGGAGCCGTCGGCATTAAAGTAATACCATTTGCCGTCGATCTGGAGCCATTTGCCGGATACCATGATGCCGTTCTTGGCGAAGTAGTAGGCCTTATTGTTGCCATTGGCGCCGATGTCCCACCAGCCTACCAGCATGGTATTGCCGGAGTAATACCTCCAGTTGTCGCCGTCCTTGACCCAGCCGGTTTTCAGTGTGCCATCGGTGTTGAAGAAATACTTCACGCCGCCGATGGTCTGTGTGCCGGTGAGGGCCTTGCTGTCCTTGTAGTACAGGTACTGTCCGGCGCCGTTCAACGCCCAGCCCTGTGCCGTGGCGGGGTCGATGGTCAGCTTGATATAGCGGTGGAGCAAGGAGGAAACCTCTGCGCGTGTGGCACTCTGCTTGGGATTGAACTTGTTGCCGCTGCCGCCCATCATGATGCCTGCCTGCTGCATGGCCGTGACAGCCGTTTTGTAAACGCTGCCGATGGCGGAAGTGTCCACATAGGCTGCGGCGTTGCGAGTCACAGGCAGGGTGTAGCCGGTGGCTTTTGCATAGTTTGCGAAAATAACCGCAATTTCCTCACGGGTGACGGCACGGTCAGGTTCAAATTTGCCGTTTCCTATGCCCTGTACGGTGCCATTCTTGTACGCCCACTCAATGTAGGGACGGAAGGCGCTGTCCGCTTTGACATCGGTAAAGCTGTTGGTGGTGTACACCTTGGTATCCATATTCGCCAGTCTGCCGAGGGCCGTCACCAGCATTCCCCGTGTCATGGCAGTGTCGGGTGCAAAGGTGGTTTCTGAGGTGCCGGAGAGCAGTCCTCTGCCGACTACATAGTCAATGGATTCCTTTGCCCAATGGTTTGCAATATCCGTGAACTTCGCTGACGGCGCGGTGTAGCCGATGCCGTACAGGGAGAAGTGGGTGGTGGTGAACATCACACAGCCGCTGTTGGCGTCGTAAGCGGAGCCTGCGATGCGGGTGGCATTGCCCGCCCCGTCCACATAGACCGCATACAGGCCGCCGATTGCTTCGCCCTTGGCGGGCGCATACGGAATGGAAACCGTTGCCGTACCGCCGCCGAAGTTGGTAACTGTGGTGTTCTTGCCGTCTTTCACATAGCTTACTGTCAGGTCATAGACCGGGCGTGTGCCGATCATAGCCTTGGCCGCAGCGGACAGATTGGCGTTGGGTACAATGGTAATGCTAATATTGCCGCTGCTCTGCTTCTGGATTTCCGCCAGCGCCTTGGTATCAAAGGAAACGGTCACGGGGGAGCCGTTCAACTCAAGGCTGGTTACGCCTGCGCTCACAAGGCTGTTCAGGGAATTGCGGGTCAAATTCGCCGTCAGGGAGGTTGCGCCCTTGGGCATAGTGACATCCAGCCCCACAGCAATGCCGTTTGCTGTCTTACCCTGCGCCTTTGCGTCAGCCTGTGCTTTTGCAATGGCGTCTGTTACGGATTTCTCCGGGATGGACGCGCTTGCCGAGCCGTTCTTGCCTGCGGTCGCTGTAACAGGAGCCGCCGCCATTACCGCCGCTGCTGTATGTGGTTACCGTAACCGTGCAGGAGGCCGTGTGCCCGCCGTCCGCCGAGGTGACGGTGATGACCGCTGTGCCGTTGCCGACTGCCGTCACTTTTCCGCTTGCGTCCACAGTGGCAACCGCTGTGTTGCCGCTCTGCCATGTCACCGCTTTGTTGGTGGCATTGGCGGGGGAAACCGTGGCAACGAGGGTCGTTGTATTGGGTGTGGTATTGCTGTAAAGGGAAACGCTTGATTTGTTCAGCGTTACGCCGGTGACGGTGTTTGTTGCCGGTGTACCGCCCTGTTGCGTCAGCGTAGCCGTCGCCGTATGGTTGGTGGCAACCTCCACCGTACCAGTATAGGTCTTGCCGCCTGCCGTCAGCGTAACGGTTTGACTCCCTGCGGGAAGCAGAAAGCACAGCTTACCGCCCGCGCTGGTACGGTCACTGGAAACGCCATAGCCGGAGGCGGGGGCGGTAATTGCGTCTATAGCCGTTACCGCATTCACGTCGTCAAGGGTCAGCACAGCCTTGTAGACCTGTGTACCGTCTACTGTGATATTGCCGCCGGTGATATTGTAGTCGGAGAAATTCCCGCCCAATAGCGGTGTGCCGGTCAGAGCCAGGCTGCCGCTGCTCATATCGAGCTTTTTGCCGTTATGAATTCCCAACCCGCCGCCTGTGCCTTTGCCATTGGCGGTAACTGTGCCTGTGGTGGAGATAGTGATATCTCCCCGTTCCACCCAAATGCCGCTGGCATCGTCTCCTGTTGCAACGGTTGTGAGGCTTGCGCTGTCTGTGACGGTTACACCGTTTTGCCCATAGATTACCACTGCATAGGGGTTTGTGCCGGAGTTTGCACTTTCGGCATTCACCTGTGCATTGCCGCCGATAGCGAGAACCCTGACATCCACCGCTACATGCCACGGGTCTTGGCTCCGGGAATCGATGGTCAGCGTGCCGCCGCTGCCGGTGATGCTGAGGCTGCCCTTACAGTAAAGGGCACTTGATGCGGTGCTTGCAATGGAAACATTGCCGCTGTATACAAGGTTTATTGTATCAGTGGACTGGCAGTTGATGGCGATGGGCCCGCCGCCGTAGCTGCTGTCCAGCGCCAACGTAGCAGTGTTTGCTGTCCATGTCCAGCCTGTGCCGCTTTGGTTGGACGCAGGGTCTTTACCGGTTACGCCTCCTATGTCCATGGTGCCGGTGACGCTGCCGCCGCCCGGTGTATATTCATACGCTGTTGCGTTGGGGGCTGACCACGCGCTGTCAGACCAAGTTGTCCCGTTGCCCACGGCCTGCACTGCGAAGGTATAGCTGCCTGCGCCCTCTGCTTGGATGGCGGCGGTAAAGTTAAGCTCGGGGGCGGTTACGCTGACCGGGCCGCCCTGTGCCGTGCCGCCTTTATAAAGCTGCACCTTGTAGCCCGTAGAGTTGGAAACCGCACTCCATTTTGCCTTGCCGGGGGCTGTGCTGTCCCAAGTAAGGCCGTCGGGGATGCCAAGCTGGGGTGGCACCGCCGCACTCTTATACACCGCCACCGTCTGCGGATTGTTCGTTACATGGTACGATCCGAAATTCGCCACGCTCACGGTTACATCGCCCTCCTGCGCCACGCCGGCAAGGGCAAGCGTCCATGTGGTGCCGGAGCCTGAAAGTGTTCCCTTTGTAACCGAGCCGGTGCCGTCTGCAACGGTGATTTTATCCGCCGTCAGGTCTGTTACGGATTGGTCGAAGGTCAGCACAATGCCGGTGGAATCCACCGAGCCGCTTGTGCCGCCGGTCTGTTCGGCCGTGAAAGTGGCAGCGGTTGGAATGATATTATTAAAATGGGTTCCATCCCAGATATAGGTACCGGCGGAAATTTTCTGCGGGTCCGCAGCTTCTGACGCGGCGGTAACAGTAATATAGCCGGAATTTGTCACAAGAACATCTCTGTCTTTGATTGTATTCGGCATGGAATCGACTTCACTGCCTTCCGCAAAAACAATGCGTCCGCCATTATCACCCGATACAACGGTTCTTTCGTTCAAGCTAAGGCCGGTCACACCATTACCCTGCAGTTCTAAGACAGCGTCATCAATGAAAACCGAGTTTGTGAGTGAATTATCTAATACTGAAAAAAATATGCCTGTGCCACCGGTGCCAACAACACTGACTTCGCTCCCGTTTAGGATATTTAAGGCAGCATCCTCCGTACTTCCTTTCAGAGCGGTTGTATTTGTTTTCGTATCCAGAGTTACTTCTGTATTGTCAAAGGTCAGGTCACTATAGCTGATACCAGCGGGTAGAACTCCCGCGTATAAGGCATCCATCGTGATAACAACTGTGCTGTCTTCAAAATAATAGTCACCCTGCAGAAAGGTTGAACCGCTTTCACTATCCGACATAGTTACCGTACAGTTGGAAATTTGCACTGGTGAATCTGTAAACGAACAAATTCCGTATGAATCTGCTTGAGGAGTCTTAATTTCCAGTGTTCCGCCGTTGATTTCCACTTCCGAATCTGGATAGAACCATAAGCTATAGGCATTTTCTGCTTTTGGTTCAATGGTAATGTCGCAATCGGTTGCGGTCAAAGTGCCGGAAATGATATTATCAGCACTGTATACATTGAATGCAATGCCATTCAGGTTTAAGCTGCCGTTTACCTTCAGGATGCCGTCTGGAATACCGGTATTGCTATCACAGGTAAAGCTGCCTTCGCCTTCAATGGTAAGCTCGGTTTCAGCGGGTATGGTTAAAACACAAGAATTTAGCAGATAAATCTCTCCGCCAGAAGCAATGGAAAGGGTGTGATTTGCTCCTACTTCCACAGAGTTATTTAAAGAAAAGCTGCTGTTAATGACGATATTGCTTGCTGTGTCACTGCTAAGAGCATTCGCTAACGTTGTTTCATCAGTAGGTGTGACGGTTGAGAGTGTGGAAGGTTCGTCTCCAAGCAAAGAAAAGAGTAGAGGTGCTTCTTCTTCCGCTTCCTGCACGGTTATGGTAATTTCCGGAAGGCTGATACCCTCATTTAGGGTGATGCCGTCGGGCAATTCCAGCGCAGGGGTAAACACATAGTCCCCCTCGGCATCGCCGTTATATTCCGGGTCGGAAGTCCAGCCGGACACATCCACAGTGGTTTCCTCCGTGATTTCCTGTGTTTCTTCCTGTTGCTCCTGCGCCTCGCTGTCTGTGGCGGTGTCATTGCCGCTGACGGTCACTGTAACAGCGGAGCCGGTGGTGGTCGTGACCGTTCTTGTGACGGTGACCGCCAGCTCTGTCGGCAGGTCAAGGTCTTTCTCCGCGGTGCCGGTTGCCACCGTCTTTGCGGCAATATCCTCATCCAAAGCCGTAAAAGCGGTAATCTCACCGCTGGTTCCCAGCCCTGCGCCGGAATCCTTTGCATTTGTTTCGGCAAACGCCACCGTCGGCAGCATGGTTACCACCATGCACACCGACAGAAACAGACTGCCGATTTGTTTCCATGTTCGATTCATACAAATATTACCTCCTCATTCATTGTTTTTTTAAACAGACAGCCAGTGCAGGATTTCTTCCAGAGCGATCCGGGGACCGTCCCGCCAAAAAATGCTCTGGCCGTCGGTATTCGGGCGGGGCAGGACCTCCAGATCCCGCAGGCTGTCATAGCTGTGATCCATTTCCGGCAGGCGCTGGGTATCAAACAGGATCAGATGACCATTGTTCAGCTCAATGTCCAGCGTCTGGCCGTCCACGATGTCCACTCGGGTAATTTGCAGCATACGTTATCACCTCATTTCTGCCGGTTCCGCTTTTACGTTCCGAAACAATCCAAGCGTAGCAAAATAATTTTCCTTTGTGTGGAAGGTTAAGAAATCTTGACCGTTTTCTGAAAAAAACTTTGCGGCGTTCTATTTTGACATAAAATATGGTAAAATGATTCCAGAAAACGGAGGTGATGGGATGAAGAAAGCAAAGCTCTTACTGGTGGAGGATGAAGCCGACGTACTAGAAATCAACCGGGAATACTTTGAAGGCAAGGGGTATGAGGCAGTCTGCGCGGCCACCCTTACAAAGACGCGGTTTTTGCTGGAGGAACACGCCCCGGATCTGATTCTTTTGGATGTCATGATGCCGGACGGCTCCGGCTTTGATTTTTGCGCCGAGCTACGGGAAAAAACAAACGCCCCCATCATCTTCCTGACATGCAGGGACGAAAATGAGAGCGTGGTAAAAGGCCTTTTGCAGGGCGGGGACGATTATGTCACCAAGCCCTATGATTTGAATGTACTTAGCGCGCGTGTGGCGGCGCAGCTCCGCAGAGCCGGGGTTATGACGGCGGGAAAAATTGAGCTTTCCCCTCTGACCATTGATTTTCTGTCCGGGGAAGCGGCGCTTAATGGGGAGCGCATCCCCCTGACGCAAAAGGAATTACAGCTTCTTGGGTGCTTTGTCTTGTTTGCGGGTCGGCGGCTCAGCTGTGAAGAAATCTACCGCCGTGCGTGGGGCGAGATGACCCCTGTCGCTTCGGGAACCATCAAGACCCATGTGGCGAATCTTCGCAAGAAGCTGAAGCTGGATGACGGCGGTTGGTTTGAGCTGGTAAGCTCCGGCAGGAACGAGTACATCTTCAGCAAGGTGCGGTATTAGCCACCGCTGCGGGCAGCGTGAAGAACACGGAGGTACCGTGCCCTTTCTCGCTTTCTATCCGGATGGTTCCGCCGTGCTGTTCGATAATATGCTTGCAGATGTATAACCCAAGTCCGGTGCCGGTGTCCTGACCGCCACCGGATTTTTCTTTTTTCACGTACCGCTCAAAGATATGGGGCAGTCGCTCCGCTTCAATTCCAACGCCGGTATCCGACACACAGACGAGAATACCGGCATTTTCCTTCCCAGCAGATATGGTTATTAGGCCGTCGGCGGTAAAGCGCACCGCGTTGGAAATCAGGTTGACAACGACCTGCGAAATCCGCGCCGGGTCGGCATAGACGGCAGGAAGCCCGCTTTCGATGCAGATGTTCAGCTGGTTGCGGTTTTTGTTCAGGATGGGGTAATGGGTTTCCACGGCGGCATGGATGATTTCATCCGCATAGCACCACACCGGCTCCATGACCATGCGCCCCTCCTCCATGCGGGTCACGTCCAGAATTTGGCCCACCATCAGGGAAAGCCGCTCCGCCTCGGAGGAAATAAGGGCCATCCGGCGGGATATTTCGCCGGTCTCCAGCGTATCCGGTTTTTCGGCAAGCTGCTTCGTGGTCTGCGCATAGCCGGAAATAACCGTCAGCGGGGTTTTCAGCTCGTGGGAGATATTCCCCAAAAACTCGGTTTTCAGCTGATTCAGGCTTTCCAGCACCGTTTTTTCTGCGTCCAGCTTCTGCTCCGCTTCCTTCGCTTCCGAGAGTATCCGGTTGTTCATCAGGAAAAGGGACACCGTCTGCGCCAGCACGAACACCAGCATAGCGGCTTCGGATATGGGCGCGTTGGCCCCATCGCCCAAAACATCGCTGTACATGACGATGTCGGATACTGCGGCAAGGAAAAACACCGCAATGCCGAACAGGGTGGCGCCCTGTTCCTTCGTGGGGCGGCGCATACTCCAAAGCACACCGGCGATGCCGGGCACAATGCACAGAACCAGCAGTATCTGATAATAGCCCAGTACCGACGTATAGAGAATGGAATCACCAAACAGCACGAGTATCCCGTAAACGCAGGAGCCGATGATGGCCGTATATTGAATGCCGCGTAAAATTGGGCTTGCCGCGTACTGACCCAGATACAATGAAAGAAAAACCGTCAGCAGCACCATGCTCAGGTATTCCAACATAAACGAGAGATTCCCGTTTATGGGAAAGTATGTCCACGCCTGGCTTTGCAGGCATTCCCGCAGCGCCATGACAACACAGGCCAGCGCGAAATACAGGGTCACTCTTGTGCGGGACAGCAGCAGGTAAATGCCCAGCAGCAATGATGCCGCGCACAGAAGCGCGCCCGCGACTGCCATCCCCTTGATCCGGTTGAAAGCAAAGGGATCGGAAGTGGTTCCAGCTTTGCTCAGGCTCAGCGACCCAAGGGATGCGCCCCTTTTGGCATGATAAAACTGCGCGCTGTGGAGGATGATTTCCATTTTGCCGTCTATGGCGGACGCGGAGACTGTGATATTGTTCTCCCATACCTCGGTGTCCTGCTTGGTGGTTCCCGGATGGCCTGTCTGTGCTGCCAGTTCGCCGTTCACATAGACACGCATGGCATGACGGCCGTTAAGGTTGAACACCAGCGTGTAAATATCATCGTCCGGCAGGAGCAGAACAAACCGCTGGGAGAGGTAGTCCGCCCTGATTTCTACGCAGCGGTCAATGCTTTCGGGGACGGCAGTGTACGCATTTTTCGGCGTCAGGTATGTATTGGGGTAATAGGCTTCCGGCAGAGTTAGATGGACAGTGGTGCTTTCCGAATCCGCTATACTTGTCAGATCGTACACGCCGTTCTGTTCCGCGATGGTAATTTTCTCCGGTGCTTCCGGAAATCGGACCAGCGTCATCAGCGCGGCTACAGTAAGAAGGGCAGCCAACAGGATAAACAGCAGCTTATGCTTTTGCAATATACCCGAAAAATAAAACCGGGCATCTCCCTTTTCCATGCGGCCACTCCTTTTCATCACTTTATGCGAATGATTATACCATACGGGACAAAAAATGAATATTACGGAGCTTCGCAGCGATTGTGTCAATTTACTGTAGGAAATTGACACGATCAGCGTATTCAAAATAGATGTATTTAGATGAGTGCTGTATGATATAATATTTGTAAAATGATAGGAAAAAAGATAGGTGGATGTATGAACAAGATCACAGTGGATTTCGGCAGTACCCGAAAATTTATGAATGAATATGAGCTGCGGTTCCTGGGAAAACAGGTCTTGGATGCCCACGAAATGCTCCATGGGAAAAAGGGCGCAGGCAGTGATTTCCTAGGCTGGGTAGAGCTTCCCAACAACTATGATCGGGAGGAATTTTCACGTATTATCAAGGCTGCACAAAAAATCAGAAATGATTCGGACATATTGATTATATCGGGCATAGGAGGCTCATACCTGGGTGCCAGGGCGGCTATCGAAGCGCTGTCCCATACTTTTTATAATATGCTCCCCAGGGAAAAGCGAAACGGACCGGAAATCTATTTTGCCGGCAACAGCCTGGGCCCCGCCTATCTTGCTGATCTTCTGGAGCTGGCGGAGGGCAGGGAGGTGTCGGTAAACATTATATCAAAATCAGGCACAACCACTGAGCCCGCTATTGCTTTTCGTATTTTAAAAGAGTTTATGGAAAAGAAATATGGCAAAAAGGATGCACGGTACAGAATTTTTGCTACCACCGATAAAGCTAAGGGTGCCCTCAAGCAAATGGCCGAATCCGAGGGGTACGAAACATTTACTATACCTGACGATATCGGCGGGCGGTATTCTGTTCTGACCTCTGTGGGACTATTACCCATAGCGGCGGCCGGAATTGATATAACCGATATGATGAAGGGCGCTCAACAGGCCTATCATGATTGTAAAAAGACCTATGAGGAAAATGATTGCTATAAATATGCGGCGGCTCGAAATGTTCTTTACAGAAAGGGAAAAACCACTGAAATTATAGTAAATTATGAACCATCCATGCATTATGTCACAGAATGGTGGAAGCAGCTTTTTGGGGAGAGCGAAGGCAAAGATCAAAAGGGTATTTTCCCTGCGGGCGTGGATTTTTCCACTGATCTCCATTCTATGGGGCAATATATTCAGGATGGACTGCGCAATATTTTTGAGACAGTTCTCAATGTTGAGAAACCCAGAAAGAATATCAAAATGGTTTCAGACGCTGATGATCTGGATAATCTTAACTACTTGTCGGGCAGGGATATGGATTACGTCAATAAAAAAGCCATGCAGGCGGCTATTTTAGCGCATAGTGACGGCGGAGTGCCCAATCTTGTGATGAACATTCCTGAAATGACCGCATATTGGTTTGGCTATATGGTATATTTCTTTGAAAAGGCCTGCGGTATCAGCGGCTATTTAATGGGGGTCAATCCTTTTGATCAGCCCGGTGTTGAGGCCTATAAGAAGAATATGTTCGCCCTGCTGGGCAAACCCGGCTATGAAAAAGAAAGTGCAGAGCTTGGAAAGCGGCTCGAAGAAGAATTGCAATTCGATTCGTAATTTAGTGCGGAGTGATGTTTCAGTACGTCAGCGGAGCAGATTGCGGAGCTACCGAATAAAATCCCGGACGGACTTTCTTGAGGGCGTATGAAATATCACTCATGACGCTAAAACATAACGACAATTTTTTCATATTGCATATTGCAAATCGAAACGATTGTAATTGCATACTTGCTTTCGTTTTCACATTATGCTAGAATGATAAGCGCTGAATTAAAAACGGAGGTTTTAAACATGGGTGTATTGACCATTATTGTGAATATCATTTATATTTTAATATGTTTAGCGATTATTGTGGTGGTTCTTCTCCAGGCCGGGCGTCAGTCCGGTATCAGCGGCACTATTGCCGGCGGAGCAGAGACTTTCTTTGGAAAGAATAAAGGCCGGGCTTATGATGCCCTACTAAGTAAATACACTGGATGGATCGCCGTTCTTTTCCTGGTTATTTCAATTGTCCTTGTGCTTTTAATGAAGGCTGCCTAAGATATAAATATGAGATAATGGGGCTATACATGCATGGCGTGTATGGCCTTTTGTTTTTATGGAAATAAAAGAGGTAAAATATGCCGGAATTCAGAATAAAATCAGATTACAAGCCTACCGGGGATCAGCCCGGGGCCATCGAGGCCCTGACCTCCCTCATTCGTCAGGGAAGCCGACACCAGACTCTCTTGGGTGTGACAGGGTCGGGAAAAACGTATACCGTCGCCAATGTTATTGAAAGAGTCCAAAAGCCTACACTAGTGCTCGCTCATAATAAGACTCTGGCAGCTCAACTGTATAATGAATTTACCGAATTTTTTCCTGATAATTGCGTGGAATATTTTGTAAGCTATTATGATTATTATCAGCCCGAAGCCTATATTCCTTCCACCGATACCTATATTGAAAAGGATTCCTCCATCAATGATGAAATTGACAAACTGCGGCACTCCGCCACGGCAGCCCTGTTTGAAAGGCGCGACGTTATCATTGTAGCCAGCGTATCGTGTATCTATGGCCTGGGTGATCCGGAAGACTATACTGATCTTATGCTTTCCCTGAGACCGGGAATGATCAAGGACCGGGATGAAGTCATACGTAAGCTGGTGGATATCCAATATACACGGAGCCAGTTTGATTTCAGGCGCGGCACCTTCCGGGTCATGGGTGATGTATTGGATATTTTTCCGCCGTCTTCAACCAACACCGCACTTCGGGTGGAGTTTTTCGGGGATGAAATCGATCGGATCACCGAGATTGATGTATTGACCGGTGAAATCACAGGAATCCGCTCCCATATTGCCGTGTTCCCAGCTTCCCACTTCGCGACCAGCAAGGCCAAGATGGACAGAGCCATCGTTACCATAGAGGAGGAACTGAAAGAAAGGCTGGCTTCTTTCAAGGAGGACGGAAAACTGCTGGAAGCGCAAAGATTGGAACAGCGTACCCGGTATGATATAGAGATGATGCAGGAAATCGGTTTTTGCCAGGGCATAGAGAATTATTCCCGGCACATTAGCGGACGTAAGCCGGGAAGTGCGCCCTATACCCTTTTGGATTATTTCCCCAAGGATTTTCTTCTGGTGATCGACGAGTCCCATGTAACGGTGCCCCAGGTAGGGGCCATGTACAACGGAGATCATTCCCGAAAGGAGACTTTGGTGGAATATGGATTCAGGTTACCCTCCGCCTTTGACAACAGGCCGCTGACCTTTGAGGAATTTACACGAAGGGTGAACCAGGTTATATATGTTAGCGCCACTCCCGCCCAGTACGAGAAAAACCTCTCCACAAAGGTGGTTGAGCAGATCATTCGGCCTACAGGTCTTGTTGATCCTGAAGTTACCGTCAGACCCGTCAAGGGACAGATTGATGATCTCTTAAATGAGATCAATGAAAATACCAAAAAGGGCTATAGAACGCTGGTAACCACCCTGACCAAGAAAATGGCCGAAGATTTGACCAAGTACATGGATGATATGGGCATCCGGGTACGATATCTGCATTCGGATGTCGTTACCCTGGAGCGTGTGGAGATCATTCGTGACTTGCGTATGGGCAAATTTGACGTGCTGGTGGGAATAAACCTTCTCAGAGAAGGCCTTGATATCCCGGAGGTCGCATTGGTGGCTATTCTGGATGCCGATAAGCAGGGCTTTTTGCGGTCTGAAACATCGCTGGTCCAGACCATCGGCCGTGCGGCCAGGAATGTGGACGGAAGGGTCATCATGTATGCCGACAGCATTACCACGGCCATGCAGTACGCCATCAGCGAAACAAACCGCAGAAGAGAGATTCAGCAAGCATATAATATTGAGCATCATATTATACCCCGGTCCATCCAAAAAGCGGTGCATAATGCCATTGAGGCCACCAAGTCGGCCGAAGAAGCTGGTAAATACGAGAAGACCAGAAAGACCGGAGCCGAGGTTCTGGACAGGGAGAGCATTGAGGCACTCATTGAGAGCCTTACCAAGGATATGAAGCAGGCCGCCCGAGAGCTTGAATTTGAGGCGGCGGCAGCGCTCCGTGACCAAATTGCGGAGCTTAAGCGCCAGCTACCCTGATGAATATGAATGATGGGGGATTAACCCGCTGAGCCTCCTGATCTATAATTAATAACGAGGTGAATCCTTTGAGCTTGCTTCCCGGTGAGATCCATTCATCATGGAACAATTTTTTGACATCGGACATTCTTGCACTTTTGGACAGTATCGAAAAATTTCTGGGCGATACCGATTACAACCCCGGGAAAGAGAGAGTGCTCCGGTTTCTGCATACCGATTTGGAGGCTCTGAAAATTGTTATCCTGGGCCAGGATCCCTATCCGGAAAAAGGAGTGGCTGTGGGCCGCGCTTTTGAAGTGGGGGGTCTGAAGTCCTGGAATGAGCCGTTCAGGCAGGTTTCACTGAAAAATATCATGAGGCTCATCTATAAGACTCAAAAGGGTATCGAGGTATATGCGGAAATTCCGGTATTCTCACAGATTGCAAAAGAAATTAAATTGGGGGAATTTATTATTGATGCCCCCCCCGCTCTTTTTGAGCACCTTGAAGAACAGGGCGTTCTTTTTTTAAACACCTGTTTGACTGTTTTTCCAGGTCGGCCCCTAAGCCATCAAATGATCTGGCAGCCATTTACAGAAAAGCTTCTTGACTTTATATCGCGGCAGAAACCTGAATTATTCTGGTTCTTATGGGGAAAAAACGCACAAAGTTTTAAACCCTTTATTTACAAAGGAATTTTTTACGAATGCCGCCATCCTATGATGTGCTCTTCTAAATATGCAGATGATTTTTTAAAGAGCCAATGCTTCAAAAATACCATGGGAATAGTGAATTGGACGGGAAAATGCAAATGATCCCAGAAGCATTTGAAATAATTTTTCTTACACAATAAGGATTTTTTGCAAAGCATAAGAGTCTCCAGTGCAGGTTAACTTATGAAGGTGAGTTTGCATATGGAGCGTGATTTTTTTGCGGAAAAGAACTCTGAAGCCCTCTTTTATTATATGTGTTTTAGTACTGGTTATCATGGTGTCCTATATTGTCACATTAATTGTTCTCCCCGGAAATATTACACTTTTAACGGGAGAGAACTATACCTTATCCTTTAAATCACCCTTTTTTTTACAGGCCCATTCAAAAAGCAATATCCTTAAAGTCAGTGTCGGCAATGATGACGCCCTAACGGCATTTGAGACGCCCTATTCGCTTATAGCAACCGAAGAGGGTGAAGCGGAGCTGGACTTAAAGATATTTGGCGTCATTCCTCTCAAAACGGTGCAGGTTCGTTCCATTGTCAACCGGCAGGTCATTGCATGCGGTTTGCCCATCGGCATTAAGCTTAAAACCGACGGTGTAGTCATTATTAACGTGTCAGGTGTGACGCTGGATGACGGAACCAGGGTTTCCCCTGCCGAAACGGCCGGCCTTCTTTCCGGAGATGTTCTTATAAAAGCTGGGGGGAAGAGCTTAGGCAATATCAGCGATCTTATCAGTGTCGTTGAAAACTCTTCCGGAAAGCCCATTAAGATTACCTATAAAAGAGGGAATGCCCAATACAACACGACCATTACCCCAATAAAATCCGGCGAAGATCATCAGTTCAGAGTGGGGATCTGGGTCCGAGACAGCTCGGCGGGTATTGGTACGCTGACTTTTATCGATGCCGAAAATAAGGTGTACGGCGCACTCGGCCACGGGATCAATGATATCGATACAGGATCCCTTCTGCAGGTGGGATCCGGGCAGCTCTTAAAGTCGAATATCGAGGGCATTAAAAAAGGGATGAAAGGATCGCCGGGAGAATTATCCGGTGAATTTCTTTCCAACCCCAAAATAATCGGCGATATCGAATTAAACTGTGAGTTTGGGGTATTTGGCCGGCTTTGTGTAGATCCTAAAAGTGAAAAATGGGGAATATCCATGCAGATAGGTTCCCATAGCGCCGTTCGTGTGGGTAAAGCCTCCATTTTGGCTTGTATAAACAATAACACTGTAGATGAGTATGAGATCGAAATTCAGCGCATTGCCAGAACAGACCTGGTCAGCACGAAAAACATGGTGATCCGCATTACCGATCAAAGACTGCTGGATTCTACAGGGGGGATTGTCCAGGGGATGAGCGGGAGTCCTATTTTACAGGACGGCCGTTTAATCGGCGCAGTGACGCATGTTTTTGTCAATGATCCCATGCGTGGCTACGGTGTATTTATTGAATCCATGCTTGATAAATCCAATACATTAAAGTAAAAGGCCTAAGCTATATTGATCACATCCGATATGCCCCCGGGCAGTACGCCAAATAGGAAGAATACTGCTTGGGGGTTATTTGAATTGTTTTTAAACCGCCGCCAAGTCTGCTATAATAATATAAAACTGTATGGAGGAAAAACATGCGTATAGCTGTAGTAGACGGACAAGGCGGCGGAATCGGAAAGTGTATTATTGAGAAATTAAGGCAGAGCCTGGGGCAGGAAATAGAAATTATAGCGCTGGGCACAAATGCTTTGGCAACTTCCGCCATGCTGAGATCGGGAGCTTCCGAAGGAGCGTCGGGTGAGAATGCCATTGTTGTCAATTCTTTTAAAGCCGACATCATTGTTGGCTCTGTAGGCATTATTGCGGCTAGTTCCATGATGGGCGAATTGACGCCGGCAATGGCCAGGGCCATTGCTGAAAGTCCTGCTCAGAAGATATTGATTCCGCTGAACCGCTGCGGCCTGCTTGTTGTAGGCAGCAAGAGCATTGCGCTTCCCCAGTATATTGATGAGCTGGTTGAGACTGTAAAAGCATATATGGTATAATTTTGTAATCCCGGAATGCCCAAAACACTTTTTAACGAATCCATCCAACCGGAATAAATGGAGGAGGTTTTTTGCTATATGCTTAACATGGAAGATTTGACAGCCCCTTACAGGGAAAAAAGACGCTATATTGAGATCCCCTCCCTGTCCATTTATCCGGAGCTTGTACAGGGCTTTACAACGCGTTACGGAGGAGTCAGCGCGGGGGATTATTCCTCTTTTAACCTTAATTTTAACCGTCCCGATCCTCATAGCAATGTTTATGAAAACTACCGCCGTTTGGCCGGGGATCTGAATATTTCGGTTGATGATATGGTTTTATCCCATCAGGTTCATGATAAAAAGGTACTGCCTGTTACCAGAGAGCACGCGGGAATGGGAATAACAAAAGAAAGAAGCTATCAGCGGGTGGACGGATTGGCAACCAATGAAACCGGCCTTCTGCTGGTGACCCATTATGCCGACTGTGTCCCTCTCTATTTTTATGATCCGGCAAAAAAGGTTATTGCACTTTCCCATTCAGGCTGGAGGGGTACTCTTCTGAATATTGCAGAAGAAACCGTGAGAGTGCTTGAGGCAGCATATGGATGCGATCCCCAAAACCTGCATGTGGCCTTCGGACCTCATATAAAAGATTGCTGCTTCGAGGTGGATAGCGATGTCACCCAATTGTTCCGGGAAACTTTTACCTGGGCCGGGGATTACAGTACTTGCAGAAATGATGGAAAATGGCTTTTGAACCTGCAGGGAATTATAAATGAAAGTCTTCTGAACTGTGGCATAACGCCCGGGCATATTTCAATATGCGGAGTATGTACCCGGTGCAACAAAGACATGTTTTTCTCTCACCGGGGGAGTCAGGGGAAAACCGGAACGGGTTCGGCTTTCATGATGATAAGAGGGTAAGTCATGAAGAAACGGCGAAGCGTACTAATCATTGCTGGAGTCCTGATCGTGATCTTAACTGGATGCCTGGAAAAGGTCAGGAATTTTGATTTGGACCAGGAGCTTGGGTTAGGAGATAAACAGGAAGCGGGCATGGTTGCTGGCGTGGAGGACACGGGCCCGGCCCAGGGCGGCTTTTTGAATCTTTTCCTGCTTCAGCCCGATACCCTGAATCCTTTAACCACCGGAAATACCTCGGTGCGAGAGCTGAGCATGTTCCTTTTTGACAGCCTTTTTTCAGAGAAAACCGACGGGACGATAGCCTGTGCTCTTGCAGACAGCTATTCCGTCAGTTCGGATGGGCTGATTCTGGATATTCAGCTGAAAGACAATATTTATTTTCATGACGGACTATCGCTTACCTCTGATGATGTGGCCTTTACAGTGGAGACCATCAAGCAGGCAGGGACAAGCTCTCAATATTTCGGCAATGTTGCCAATATCAAGGATATCAAAACAACAGGCCGGCTAAGCTTTAGAATTATATTTGAAAAGGCGGAAGGCCTTACAGGCAAGCTTATTTTTCCGATCGTTCCGGAGCATGTGTTTAAGGACTGGCCTGTGGCAGGCTATAATGACAGCTTAAAGCCTATCGGCACAGGCCCTTTCAAGCTGGACTCCTATGGGCAGGGCGTCATTACACTTCTACGAAATGATTCCTGGTGGAATTTAGAGGCAGACGGCGGACTGTCCCATCCTATCTGGCTGGAAGGCATTCACTTCAAGATCTATAGTGATGAATCGGAGATGCTGGAAGCTTTCCAGAAGCAGGAGATTGATATTGCGGCCCTTGAGGAAGGCAATATTGATTCCTATGCCAATCGTTCCGATATATTTGTCAAGCAGTATGAAAGCAATATTCTGGAATTTCTTGCCTTTTCCAATATAGGGCGGACGGGCTCAGCCATTTCGCAGGAGAAATTCAGGGAACTCCTCATCAGCTATCTGGAATGGTATGGTTCCATTCATGAAACAAACTGGGGAGCACCTGCCTTTCAGCTTTTTTCCGAGCCCGATCCCGCGGAAGCAGAAATAAGCAGGGAGACTATATTGGAAGCTTTTAGGGAAGCCGGATATACCTATCAGGAAGGCAAGAATAATGTCCTCACATTTTATAAAAATGGAGCAAATGTTCCAGTCTTCCTTTCACTGAGGTATAATCAGCTCAATGAGGACCGGAAATTGGTCAGTGATTGGATTCGGGAAGCCCTCTCAGAGATTGGCATTGAAGTTATTCCGGAAAAAGCCTCCTACGAGGAGCAGCAAGCTTCGGTGCAAAGCGGAAAATTTGATATGATATTATTAGGGTGCCGGCTGCCTTTAGCCACTGACAAAAGCAAAGTCATAGAATTAATCAAGGAGAGCATACACCTGAGCGGTCAGGATTCCGTTGTTCTTCCGCTTTACCGAAAACATGGGATTGTACTCTATCAAAATCGCATTCGGGGGAACAAAACACCTTTATGGCACAATATATATCACGGCTGGTCGGAATGGTATATTGTCCGGTGATTTTATAATTTTTTAGAGGTCTGAAAATGGAGATTCATAAAAAGTATGGGCTGGAATTCAGAAAGATTGCCCCTTCCGATGCAATGCTTCTGGAAAGGTGGTATAGTATGACCGATTATTTTGGCTATGCCACCGGCTTTAAAAAGTTTTCAGAAATCAATCAGGTCCTTTGGAATCCCCAAAAGCAAAACAAGCTTGTTTTAATGATTGACACAGGTGAAGACCGAAAAACCATCGGCTTTATATACGGTGAATATAAATGCGTAGAAACCCAGCCGGTGCTTTGGATCCACATTTTAATTATTGAGCCCGCTTTTCAGCATAAGGGCTACGGTACCTATGCTGTCCAAAAACTGCTTCATTCGACAAGGATTCAATACGGTCCTATGACCTGTTTTGCAGCTGTTTCATACAAAAACCAGCAGGGCCTGTCTTTTTGGAAGAAAGTCGGGTTTACCCATTCCTTTGATTTGGAGGAGTGTCTGATCCAGAAGGGATCTTCTCCGGTGGCTGTTTTAAAAAGAAAAATAAATTAAGTAGGCAGAGGTTTTAAATGAAAAGGCCGTTAGTGGTTTCAGTATTGGCTTTCATGTGGGGTATTATATTGGCGGATGTTAATATTTCCTATGCTTGGGGAATTTTATCCGTTCTTGCCGGTGCTTTTGCCATATTGCTCTTCTTTAACCCCGCAAAAGCTACAGCATCAAGGTTTATACTTCTTGCCGTTCCTTTTCTGATAGCGGGCTTTACCCTCCACAGCCTGAATAAAGTCCACTACAATGCGCATTTAAAATGGTGTGAAGGCCAGAAGTCAGCGGTTACCGGCAGGGTGTTCGATGAGCCGGAACCGGACGGGGAAAAGGTGCGCTTTACACTGGAAGTTCACGAAATAGATACCGGGCAGCAAGTACGGAAAATGGATAAAACTCTTATCAGGGCAACGGTCTATACGGATTCTGATATTGCCGGGCTTCAATACGGTGCCCGGGTTCGGCTCTATGGAGAGATAAAGCTGCCCCAGGGCAGACGAAATCTGGGTGGTTTTGATACAAAGAAGTATTTGGCTGCCAAAGGGATTTCGGCCACCATGGGAGTTTCATTAGGTTCACTGACAATTCTTCCGGGCAAGGAGACTTCGTGGTTAAAACAGGCTGGATATCAATTAAGAAAAGCGATACTTCATGCTCTTCACCAATGCCTTCCTGAAAAAGAGGCCTCGGTGTCGGCCGGGATGCTCATTGGCTATACCAACGACATGCCCGAAGAAATGGAGGAAGATTTCAGGAGAGCCGGTATTTCACATGTACTGGCAGTCTCGGGAGCAAACATTGTTTTTCTGCTTTTACCTCTTTTATGGCTGCTGCAGCACATGGGCCTCAACCAGAGATGGTCCTCGGCTATCGCTTTTCCGATCATGCTCTTATATGTTTTTTCTACCGGCCTGGAGGCCTCCATCGTCCGGGCGGCCATCATGGCAGGTGTTGCGCTTACGGGCCGGCTGCTCTGGCGAAAAGCTGATATTTACTGCTCTCTGGCCGCTTCTGCCATCATTATTTTAATTAAAAACACCTTTCTCCTTTTTGATATTGGATTTATCCTTTCCTATGGGGCGACCCTGTCTCTGGCAGTGTTCGGCAAGCCCATCATGGACAGGCTTCCAGTACATATGCCCAAAGGCGTCAAGGAGACTCTTGCCGGAACAATGGCCGCCCAATTAGGTGTTTTTCCGGTTATTGTGTATAGCTTTAACACCCTATCCCCGGTTTCCATATTATCCAATCTTCTCATTGTGCCTATGACCGGCCTGATCACTGTTTTGGGAGCCGTCACGGCGCTTCTGGGCAACCTGTTTTTGCCGGCAGGGCAGCTGACGGGCGGTATTGCAAGGCTGGTCATTGATGCCATGCTGTTTATTACTGAAAGCATATCGAACCTTTCCTGGGCGGAGCTGAGTATTGCAACTCCCGGCCTCTTTATCATCATCCTGTATTATTTGGTGCTGTTGTATGTAAGGGCTGGATATCCAAGGCTGCCAAAAGATATCGGCCGGTCCGTGCTGGCAGGCATAATGGCCTTGTGCGGAATTTTGCTGATTTTCATGTGCATACCTGACCATTCTCTCAAAATTTATTTTGCCGATGTGGGCCAGGGGGACTGTGCGCTCATCAGAACGCCGGAGCATACGAATATTATGATCGACGGCGGAGGCAGCATCAACGATGAAAAGGGCTCCTACACCGGGGAGAATATAGTGGTGCCGCTTCTCTATGATCTCAATATGACAGAGATTGACATCATGATTGCCACCCATGGCCATGCCGACCATATCGGCGGATTAAGAACCGTTCTTGAAAAAATAAAAGTTAAAAGGCTGGTCGTTGCCGATGGTCCCGATCCCGGGATGGCAGAACTGGTTGAATATGCTCAAAGCAAGGGGATTCCGGTGGATAGAGTGAAAGAGGGGGCGCTGATTTTACAGGAAAATGGGCTGATTTTAAAAGCGCTGTACCCCCTTGAGGAAACATGGCTTATGCCCCAAAGCGCCGCTACCAGTGCCAATGAGTTTTCATTGGTGACAAGACTTGACTATGGAGGCTTCAACGCGTTGTTTACAGGAGATATCGGCATGGAAACGGAGAAGCGAATCATAAAGGATGGAGCCCTTCTGGAGTGTGATTTGCTCAAAGTAGCCCATCATGGTTCGAAATATTCCTCGGACGAGAGCTTTTTGAGCTTTGCAGACCCAAAGCTGGCTGTGATTTCAGTGGGCCGAAACAACTACGGCCATCCCGGCGCCGAAGCCCTGAGCCGCCTTGAAAATCAAGGGGCAACGGTATATCCGACACTGGAACGGGCAGGTATTCTTGTAGAAGTAAAAAAAGATGAAAACAAAATGAGGATCACAACGGTGCAGTAGCTGTGGGGAACCTGTGCCCCGATAAATGGATCATTGTTTATAATCTTGCAATGACCAACGCCAGTTCGCGGAGAAGCTTGCATGCCGCGGCCGTCGAGATGCCGCTGGCATCATAATGGGGGGCGAGCTCAACAAGATCAGCGCCGATGATTCTTGTTCCCTGAAGCTTTATAAGAAATGCCAGCAGCTCTTTAAAACTGACGCCCCCGTGCTCAGGGGTACCGGTTCCGGGGAAGACAGACGGATCTAAAACGTCCATGTCAATAGTCAGGTAAACAGGTCTGTTCCCAATGGCCTCAAGAGCCTTTTCGATGCCCTCCAGGCCGAAGGGAGTTAAAGATGTATGGTCCCGGGCCCATTCAAATTCAAATTTTTCTCCTGAACGGATTCCAAATTGCCAGATCCTTTTATCACCGACCAGCTTCCAAACCTGTCTGATCACTGTGGCATGGGATAGGGCGACGCCCAGGTAATCCTCCCGGAGGTCGGTGTGGGCATCCAGATGTATGATGCAAAGATCGGGATATTCCTCCGCTGCCGCTTCCGCCGCAGGCAATGTTACCAGATGTTCTCCGCCCAGCATGATGGGAATTTTCCGGTCAGCCAGTATTTCGCCGGTAAAGTTTTTGATGATGCGCAGAGCGGCTTTTGTGTCGCCGAAAGGAAGAGGAAGATCCCCGGCGTCATGGCCCCTGATTTCGGTAAGGTCGGCGTTTTGATAAGGGCTGTATGTTTCAATGCCATAGGATTCATTTCGTATGGCAGCCGGACCGAAGCGTGAACCGGGACGAAAAGAAACCGTCCCGTCAAAGGGTGCGCCGAAAACGACGATATTTGCTTCTTCATATGGATTTTCAAAACCCAGGATTTTTATTTCAGGATTGCCCTTCATGGTCATGGACTCCTTTGCCGCAAACATTCAATTATTTTCTTCACCAATATATCATAAAACTGGTCCTATGTAATTATAAAATCGATATCGCCGCCCTGTCCGTATTCGCCAAAAGCGGCAGAGTAATGTTTCAGTACGTTAGCGGAGCAGGATTGCGGAGCTACCGAGTAAAATCCCGGACGGATTTTCTTGAGGGCGCACAAAACATCACTCTGGCGCTAAATTACAAATCAAAGCCGTCCTGTTATCTTTTGTTGTAAATGTTTCGGGGTTGCGTTATAGTATTTTCAAACAGTTTTCATTTTAATTATAAAGAATTGCAGGGGATATAAGGAGGACTCATTGTGAGCTTTGCGGATAAAATTTTCATTGAAATGTGCCAGGATATCTTGGAAAACGGCTATTCCGATGAAGGCGCCGACGTCAGGCCAAGATGGACTGACGGCACGCCTGCCCACACAAGAAAAAAATTCGGCATCGTCAACCGCTATGATCTTGCCAGGGAATTTCCTATCATTACCTTAAGACCTACCAATTTAAAAAACGCCATTGATGAAATTCTATGGATCTGGCAGAAAAAATCCAGTAATGTACATGACCTGAACAGTCATATCTGGGATGCATGGGCTGATGAAACGGGTTCTATTGGCAAGGCCTACGGATATCAGCTGGGCATTAAACACCGCTATAAGGAAGGGGAGTTTGACCAGGTGGACAGAGTGCTGTTCGACCTGAAGCATAATCCTTCCAGCCGGCGGATCATTACCAATATATATAATCATGCGGATCTGCATGCCATGAATTTATATCCCTGTGCTTACAGCATGACATTCAATGTCTGCGGGAATACCCTGAATGCGATTTTAAACCAACGGTCACAGGATGTCCTTGTGGCAAATAACTGGAATGTCGTTCAATATGCGGTTCTTGTGCATATGTTTGCTCAGGTCAGCGGCCTGAAAGCCGGCGAATTGGTGCATGTCATTGCCGATGCCCATATTTATGACAGGCACGAGCCTTTGGTGTGGGAACTTATTGCCAGAGAACCGAAGCCTGCTCCTAAGCTGTTAATCAACCCCGAAATAAAGAACTTTTATGATTTTAAGGGATCGGATTTTGTTTTAGAAGGATACGAACCGGGTCCGCAGATTAAGAATATACCCGTTGCGGTATGAAGGAGAAAGAATATGCGAGATGACCTTATTCTCATTGCCTGGGCGGATAAAAACTGGGGCTTGGGCAGGGATAACAAGCTGTTAAAACGTATTCCGGAGGATTTAAAGCGTTTTTCAGAGCTTACCAAAGGAAACCTTATTATTGTGGGACGAAAAACGCTGGAGTCCTTTAAAGATAAAAAGCCTTTGCCTGGCCGTGTGAATGTCGTACTCACCCGGGATCTATCCTATACCTGCGACGGCGCAGTGGTTGTCCATGACGCGGAGGCACTTGCAAAGGCCATAGAAGGTTTTGAGGAAGCGGTTTATGTCTGCGGAGGCGAGAGCGTATATAAACAGCTTCTTCCCCATTGCTGCAAAGCCTTGATTACGGAGATTGATGAAGCTTTTGAAGCCGATGCTCATCTGGTTCCTTTGGATCAAACCCCGGGCTGGGTAAAGGCCGGTGAAGGCCAATGGCAGGAAAGCCGTGCAGGCGTGCGTTTCAGATATGTGGACTATGAGCGTCAAAATTAACCGGCAATACAACAAGGTTCCCGAGACCCATTCGAATTTAGCGTCATGAGTGATGTCTTGCGCGTAAGCGGAGCAGGATTGCGGAGCTACCGAGTAAAATCCCGGACGGATTTTCTCGAGGGCGCACGAAACATTACTCATGGTGCTTTTATTACTTTTGACGCGATCTAAATTGTAATAACGCGATTAAAGATTCAAATTTCAGTGCTTGACAATCTCAAAATCATGCCATAATATCAATGGTATATACTCTTTGCAATGACGGAGAGGAGTAGGTGGAAAAACCTTTCAGAGAGAAGATGCCGGCAGGCTGTGAGTATCTTCAGGGAACGTTTTTGCCGAAGGTCGCTCCGGAGCAGTATGGCAGAAAAATAAAGTAAGCCGTGCCGGTTAAGAGCCGTTATACTCTGTTGGAGTGCCCTGTAGGGAATTTTGGTGGTACCGCGGAAGCAAGCTTTCGTCCAAAGGAAATTTGGATGAAGGCTTTTTTTAGTTTAAGAAACCATAACATCAAATTCCAATAGCAGGGGTCGCCTGAAAGGAGAAAATAATGACGGGTTTGACAATTGCCGCCTTTGTATTAATGGCTATCGGGGCCCTTATTAATTATGGGGGCAAACTGATTGTAAAGCGTATGGGACTTGCTGAAAAGGTGGACGTAACAGAAGCTCAGGAATTTACAGGAGAAGAGCTTGAAAAATATAAATTTACAAAAGCTCTTGCACGGGTTAAGATGCTGGGCTTCGTCATTCTGCTGATAGGCGTTTTAATTTTGTTTGATGCTTGCAAATAGGATTGGCTATTGAAATTGAAAGGAAAGGATAGGAGACCATGAGCAGAAAAGAGATCGAAAAGACCTATGATCCTCAAAAGGTCGAAGAAAAGCTTTATAACGACTGGATGGAAAAGGATTATTTCCATGCGGTGATAGATCCGGATAAAGAACCCTTTACCATTGTAATTCCCCCGCCGAATATTACAGGACAGCTTCATATGGGCCATGCCCTGGATAATACCATGCAGGATATTTTGATCCGCATGAAGCGTATGCAGGGCTACAGCGCATTATGGGTACCCGGCACCGATCATGCCAGCATTGCCACCGAGGTCAAAATAGTTGAAAAGATGGCAGAGGAAGGTATCACCAAAGAAGCTATAGGGCGTGAGGGCTTCCTTACGAGGGCCTGGGAATGGAAGAAACAGTACGGCGGCAGGATTGTGGAACAGCTGAAAAAACTGGGAAGCTCATGCGACTGGAAACGGGAGCGCTTCACCATGGATGAAGGGCTTTCAAGAGCTGTGCTGGAGGTTTTTGTACGCCTTTACGAAAAAGGACTCATCTATAGGGGTGAGAGAATTATTAACTGGTGTCCCCAATGCGGCACGACGATTTCTGATGCAGAGGTAGAATATGAGGAGCAGGACGGCTATTTCTGGCATATCCGCTATCCCATAAAGGGATCGGATGAATTTGTTGAAATTGCTACGACCCGGCCCGAGACTTTGCTTGGGGATACTGCCGTCGCCGTTCACCCGGAAGATGAACGCTATCAGCATCTCATTGGCAAAACTGTTATTCTTCCGCTTATGAACCGTGAAATCCCTGTTGTTGCCGATACTTATGTTGAACGGGATTTTGGTACAGGTGTCGTCAAGATTACCCCTGCTCATGACCCCAATGACTTTGAAGTCGGTCTGCGCCACAATCTTGCGTCAATCAATGTCATGAACGAAGATGCTACCATTAATAAAAACGGCGGTAAATATGCCGGCCTCGGCCGTTATGAGGCAAGAAAGCAGATCGTTAAGGATCTGGAAGACCTGGGCCTGCTGGTCCAGATCAAGCCCCATAAACATAATGTAGGCTCCTGCTATCGCTGCCATACAACCATTGAGCCCAGAGTTTCAAAGCAATGGTTTGTTAAAATGAAGCCGCTGGCTGAGCCTGCCATTGAAGCGGTTCGGAATGGTACTATAAAATTTGTTCCCGAGCGGTTTTCAAAGATCTATTTCAACTGGATGGAAAATATTCAGGACTGGTGTATCTCCCGCCAGCTCTGGTGGGGGCATCGTATTCCGGCCTACTATTGCGAGGAGTGCGGCGAGATGGTTGTATCCAGAACTGCGCCCCATGAATGCCCGAAATGCCGCTCAACCAAAATGCATCAGGATGAGGATGTACTGGATACATGGTTTTCTTCTGCCCTTTGGCCATTCTCTACCCTTGGCTGGCCGGATGAAACCCCGGATTTAAAGTATTTCTATCCTACCAGTGTTCTGGTAACAGGCTATGACATCATTTTCTTCTGGGTAGCCCGCATGATTTTCTCCGGCCTTGAACAAATGGGAAAAGAACCGTTTAAATATGTGCTGATTCATGGCCTTGTACGGGATTCACAGGGCCGGAAAATGTCCAAATCGCTGGGCAATGGAATCGACCCTCTTGAAGTCATAGACAAATACGGCACCGACGCGCTGCGGTATGCGCTTACCATCGGCACTTCCCCAGGAAACGACATGCGCTTCTCCGAGGAGAAGCTGGAAGCCAGCCGGAACTTTGCCAATAAAATATGGAATGCTTTCCGGTTTGTGATGATGAACTTTGATGATGACATTGATTTTGGCAAGGTTGACGGGAGCAACTATACCGTGGCCGATAAGTGGATATTAAGCCGCATCAATACAGTAGCCCGAGACGTAACCGAAAACCTTGAAAAATTTGAATTGGGCATCGGTCTTCAGAAAATTTATGAATTTATATGGGAAGAATTCTGCGACTGGTATATTGAGCTGGTGAAGCCCAGACTCTATGACAGGGAGGCCCAGGGCAGGGTTGAAGCCATGTATGTGCTCAATAAGGTGCTGACTGATGCCATGAAGCTGCTGCATCCCTTTATGCCTTTTATCACTGAAGAGATTTACAGCCATCTTATTACAACCGATGAAAGCATTATGATTTCAGCCTGGCCAGAATATACCGGTACGGTGCTCTATCCGGCTGAAGAAAAAATGATGAGCTTTATTATGGAAGCGGTCAGAGGAATCCGGAACATCAGGGCCGAAATGAATGTACCTGCGAACCGAAAGGCGAAGGCCATCTTTGTTACGAGCGATGATGCCGCCAAAGAAGTGATTCGGGACGAACTGCCCACTTTCGGCAGGCTTGCTTCTATCTCAGAAGCATTCGTCCAGGCCGATAAAAAGGGAATCGCCAACGATGCCGTTGCGATCGTGGTAGATGGCGCTGAAATCTATCTTCCGCTGGAAGACCTGATCGATATGGAAAAGGAAATTGACCGGCTGGAAAAAGAGAAGGCCAATCTGGAGATGGAGCTTGATCGTGTCACTAAGAAGCTTGGCAACGAAGGATTTGTTGCAAAAGCGCCCGCCGCTGTCATTGACGGAGAAAAGGAAAAGCTTCAGAAATACAGTGCCATGTACGAAAAGGTAATAGAACGTATTGAGACGCTGAAAAAGCATTCTTGAAGATCAACTAATATAGAAATCGATCCAGACCTATTTATTTGACCGGAAATTTGATTTCCGGTCATTTATATTTTTGACTTTTTACAGTAATATTAAATTTTTGAAAAGACCTTTACAAGGAATAGTGTATTATTATATAAAGGTGATATCCTAGATATTGAGTTTTTATTGTGGAGCAACAAGATTCCCGGCACCCTTTGCAATCTCCGATTGTGCTGACGGGCGGGATTCTTCCTATATGCCGTATGAATAATCTTCAGGCTCAGGCTTTGGGATTATTATTGTTTTATTTGGAGGCGATTGTATTTTTAATACGAAAAGGGCAAGGGTTTTAAAAGCCCTGTTTTCTACGGTTTTTGTTTTATTTTTTAGTATGATGGCTATTCAAAATCTCTCGGCGGAGCCTCCTCTTGTTCAAGAGACAGCCTCGCCGATGCCGACGCCCGATGTAAGCGAATTGGTGCCCAACACGGAAGCGGATACGGAACAGAAGATGCTTCTTACTAATGGCCAGAAATATTTTGAACAGCTTGTAAGTCCTGAGAGCACGAGTGTTTTGTTATTGGGAACTGATCCTACAGGTTTTAATTTCGATACCATTATGATTTTGAATATTGATAAAGTCACCAAGGAAATTAAGCTGATCAGCCTGCCCAGGGATATTTATATAGATTATACTGATAATATACTGAAAGCGGTAAAAAAATCAAAGCCCCATTACCTTGAATCCAAGGGCATATACCGGATCAACGCTGTGCCCTCCATCGGGGATGCGATTCAATATGAAAAAGGCAAGGGCCGTTTTAACAAGCCCTATGTAGATTTTATCGCTGATATTATTGAGGAGATTTTCGCAATCCATATCAACGATTATGCTTATGTTAAAGTAAACGGATTCAGAAATATCGTTAACTATTTTGGAAGTGTGAGAGTATATGTCCCTGTGCTCATGAACTACAGCGATCCCTCTCAGAATTTTGAAGTCTATTTGGAGAAAGGAAACAGGGATCTTAACGGAGCCCAGGCAGAAGGCTATGTCAGGTTCCGTCAGGGATATGATGAAAATGGCGTATTCCGCAATTACGGTGACATTTTTAGAAAAGAGAATCAGAACCGTTTTGTCAAGGCCTTTATCACCCAGCATTTGACATTGAAGAATCTCGGTAAATTGGCCAATATTTCCGAGGTGATCAGCAAGAATGTCATTACCAGCGTTAAAGGGTGGGATGATATTGTCGAATATGGCGCATTGGCTGAAGAGGCCTTAAATGAAAAGTACCCCATCACCAATGTAGAGCTTCAGGTTACGGATAAGAATATTGACGGTTCATCTTATGTATTGATTAAGACTAATAAATAAATATGGAGAGGGTCCTTATAAGGGCATTTAATAATATTCATTTATAAATTTCTCTTTGCAATTCAGTATGATTAAAATTAAAAAGCATTGACAATAAAGTATAAAAGAATTAAGATTAATATAATCGATTATTGATAATCTTTTGATTGGTGGGTATTACTTATTATTTAAACCAATTCAATTCTACAAATATGCCTGCATTCAGTAAACTGCTTTGTTGCGCCTTTAGGGTACATACCAAATGATAATCTTGCATAACACCCCATATAATGAATTTGAAATCCTGGCTGAAGGTTCATAAAAATTTATTATTTATAGAGAAGGTGTAATGATGGAACAAATCACAAAAAATGTTTATGCCGAGACTAAAATCAGAGGCTGTAACCCCGGAATTGTATTTACTTCTGAAGGCGCAGTTTTTATTGATACTGCACAATGGGTAACCAAACTGCTGGAAATGCGAAATTTCGCAATGAAGCGCGGACCGATAAAATACCTGATCAACACCGAATCTCATATCGACCATATTTTCGGTAATCACTGGTTTGCCGGAGAGTGCCCTGCCATTGGTCATGAAAAGCTTCATGAAACCTTTTGGAAGATTCCCGATTCCTTCAACATGACTACATATGATTACAGTCTGGATATCATACGACGTCAGGATCCAGAGGGCTTGCCCTTTATGCCTAAGGCCGAAGAGTATATTATTAATCCTCCAACAATTACTTTCAATAACAAAATGATAATTCATCTGGGAGACCATACTTTTAAGCTGTACTACACACCAGGACATTCAGATGCAAATATAAGCGTCTATATTCCTGAGGAAAAGATCGCGTTTGTGGGGGACACGGTATTTGCCTATTGTCAGACATGGTTGCATACATGTGATCCGGATGCATTATTTTCAAGCTTGCGTTTCTTAAATACATTAGATGTGGATTTCATAGTACCGGGACACGGCCCAGTTGTTACAAAAGACTACCTGTATGAGCAGGCCGCTGTTGTTTACGAGTGGCTGCAGTCCGTAGGCCATGGTATGGCCAAGGGTTGGAGCCGCGAAGAATGTATGGATCGTATCAGTTTTGCCGACAGATGCCCGGTTGATATTGGTCAGGAGGAGGTAATGGATTATATACAAAGGGCAAATGTTGGTGTTTGCTATGATTATTTAAGCAAATAGGATAACAGAGGTGAGATTAATGAAGGTCAAAGGGTTAGATCATATTGCCATCATTGGAACGGGAATGATAGGTGCAAGTTTAGCAACACTTTTTACGGGAAATGGTTACAAAACCACAATGCTCGCTGTAAACGAAAAAGAGGCTAAATCAGGAAAAGACAAATACGACGCCAACTTTAAAGACCTGATTGAAAAAGGATTGGTAATAGAAACCCAAAAAGAGGCCTGTGCCAAACTCTTGGATGTGACGCAGAAATATGAAGATATCGCTGAAGCAGACTTTATTTATGAATGCGTCATTGAAAATTTGGAGGCCAAACGCTCTGTATATGCGCAGCTGGAAAAGAATTGCGGGCAGGTAAAGGCGATAGCCTCATCTTCCTCTGCCATATCGGCGGACGATCTTGCAGAAGGTTTTGATCGTTTAAGAGATAAATTTTTAGTGGCTCATCCTTTTAATCCGCCGCATCTTGTTCCTTTGGTAGAAATATTAAAAAGCCGCTATACAAGCGATGAGGCTGCCGCTACACTGATTGCAGCACTGGAATCGACGGGGAGAAAGATAGCGGTCATGAAAAAAAGTGCCCCCGGCTTTATTGCAAACCGCTTACAGCATGCTCTGTACCGTGAGGCTGTCTATATGGTAGAAAACGGGATAACAACGCCAAAGGATATAGATTTAGCCTTAAAATACAGCTTTATTCCCAGATATACCTCAATAGGGCTGTTTGAACACTTTGACTATGCTGGGCTGGATATGATTCTGAGCATCGAAGACTATTTATTCCCGACGCTATGCAATGCCTGCAGTACGCAGGATTATATACGAAGCAGATACGAAGCAGGTAATTTGGGGAGCAAGAGCGGAAAAGGTGTCTATGACTGGTCAAAGATCGATATGAACGAATTCAGGCAGAAAGCAGCAAAACCGTATTTAAGCTTTTTTAATTGGGATCTTCCCAAAGAATGAAATACATCCATTAAAAAATTAATTGAGGAGTGTGCAAAAAATGAGTAAAATTGAACGAAAAAAATATTGCGTTTATGGTGAATGGCGTGAATCTAAGACAGAGAAATACATGCCAGTCACCGACTCCAGTACTGGTGAAGTTATTGCTGAGGTCCCGTGCTGTACCAAGGATGAAGTAGAGGAAGCCATTGCCTCCGCAGCTGCAGCATTCCCCGAATGGTCATTGATATCCTTAAGCAAAAGAGCGCAAATGATGTTTAAATGGCGTGATGTTCTGAAAGAGCATACCGAAGAGCTTACATACCTGTGCGCAAAAGAACTCGGTAAGAATTTGGACGAAGCCCGGGGCGATATTCTAAAGGCTATTGAACCCACTGAGTTTGCCTGCAGCATTCCTTTTTCTATTCAAGGTTCTGCAGCCCTTCAGGTGACCACTGGATTTGATACCGCAACCTATCGTATGCCTTTAGGGGTAGTTGCCGGTATCTGCCCATTCAACTTTCCTGCAATGATTCCGTGGGGTTGGATGGTACCATTGGCTATCGCGACAGGAAACACCGTCGTACTCAAAGCAGCAAGCTTTACTCCATTGACTTCTATGAGGATTATGGAGCTCTTTTACGAAGAAGGTGGATTCCCTGCAGGCGTAGTTAACCTGGTGACTTGCAGCCGTAACGAGTCCGAGCTGTTGCTAACCGACCCGCGTGTCAAGGCTGTGACCTTTGTCGGATCTACGGAAGTCGGCAAGCATATTTATTCTATTGCAGCTGCTCACGGCAAGCGTGTCCAGGCTCAGACCGAAGCCAAGAACCATGCGTTGCTGCTGGAAGATGCAGATCTTGAAAGTGCTACCAACGCTATCATAAACTCCACTTACGGCTGCGCAGGAATGCGTTGCATGGCGTTGCCTGTTGTAGTAGTTCAAGAGAGTATTGCAGATAAGTTTGTCGCTCTGCTCAAGGAAAAAGCTCAGAAAATGGTTGTTGGCTGTGCTTATGATCCTGAAACCAAGCTGGGTCCGGTAGTCAATGCAGCTCATAAGAAATCTATATGCGATTGGACACAAAAGGGTATTGATGAGGGCGCTGAATTGGTGCTTGACGGTCGCAATTGTGTGGTTCCGGGTTATGAAAATGGATTCTTTGTGGGTCCGACGATTTTAGACCATGTCAAACCCGGAATGACTGTTGGTGACCGTGAGATCTTTGGTCCTGTCACCTGTATAAAGCGCTGCAAGAATTTTGAAGAAGGTCTTGCAATCATGAACGAAAATAAATTTGCCAACGGATCGGTGATTTTCACTTCCAATGGTTATTATGCACGCCAATTCGAGCTTCTTACCGATGGTGGCATGGTTGGCATTAACGTAGGTATTCCTGTGCCATCCGCCTACTTCCCATTCTCAGGCAATAAGGATTCCTTCTTTGGTGATCAGCATGTATTGGGACTTGACGGAATCAGATTCTACACCCGAGCCAAGACCGTTACCACGCACTGGTATGATGAGCACTCACGCAAGAAAAATGTGGGGACTTGGGAGGGTGCCTTTGAGCGTTAATAAAATTGAATAGAAAGGTGAATCTCGCATATGTCAAGTAATAAATATTTAGAATGGCTTAGCAGCACAAAGTCGTATTGGTGGAACGACAGCGCAATTCTTGCTGATATGGATCAGGCCATTGAAAACGGAGCGACCGGTGTGACAACCAATCCTCTTCTGGTCAAGCGGTCTTTGTATGGGGTACCCGAGCTATGGCGCCCAATTTTGTATGGCATTGAGCTGAAAGGCGATGCAAAGGTCGAGGAAATCATCCGCCGTATAACAACAGAAATCGCGAAAAAGTTCCGGCCCATTTATGAAAGGACGGAAGGTGTGCAGGGTTATGTTTGTGCACAGGTTAATCCGAATTTTCAAGGTGATGCTGATAAGATGGTTGAAATGGGAAAGAGGCTGTCGCAATGGGCTCCGAACATAGCTGTAAAAGTGCCCGCTACTGCAGCTGGTGTCAAGGCAATCGAGGAGCTTGCTGCCCTGGGTATTACCACTGTCGGTACAGTGAGCTTTACCGTGCCGCAGGCAGTGGAAATCGCAAGACGGCAGCAATTGGGCCTGGAACGTGCAAAAGCTGCCCATATTAAGCCGGGCAAAGCATTCTCGGTCATTATGGTGGGAAGGTTGGATGATTATCTCCGCGATGTTGCCCATGACATGAATGCCCCTGTGCGCGAAGAAGATATGATACAGGCAGGAACTGCCTGTATCAAGCGGGCTTATTCGATCTGCAAGGAGCGGGGCTATGAGTCAAAACTTATGCCGGCTGGAATGCGAGGGGCATACCATGCAATATCCCTTGCGGGTGCGGATATGTCCATGTCTCTATCTGGCGGTATTCAGGCAGCATTGGGCCAGGAAACGGAGTTTATAGAGCATTATATGGAAGTAGTACCGGCAGATGTCATTGAACGTTTACAAAGTATTCCCGATTTCAGGCGTGCATATGAACCGGAAGGGTTGAAACCTGAAGAGTTTATAACCTACGGTGCCACCCAGAGAACACTATCACAGTTTGTTGAAGCGGGATGGACACCTATTTGCGAGTTTGAGCTGCAGAAGAAGTCTTTTAAGCATCTATGAATTATTCTGAAAAAAGAAAATGGAGCTTTCTCAAATAAGCCTGAGAGGGCTCCTCTCCCAAAAAGTGGGAAACTGATTCTGGTGAAACACTCTCTTTATTAGCTGCAACAATGCAGGATGAGAATAAATCATATGATTCTTAAAAATTGTTATATAATTATGATATAACCGGTTATACAAAACATAAGGGAGGCAATTATGAATTCAATTAAAAAAACCACATTGAAAAACGATGTAGGTCAGCGTATTCGCGAATCAATACTGAATAATGAATTAAAACCGGGCGAAAGGATCATAGAAACAAAAATTGCAAAGCAGCTTGGCGTGTCTCAGTCTCCGGTGAGAGAGGCGATAAGAGAGCTGGAGCTTATGGGTCTTATCGAAAACAAGCCTTATCTTGGTAGTTACGTAAAGAAACTGACCCAAAAAGATATCGTTAATGCATATAAATTAAGGGCTTGCTTAGAGAAGTTGGCTTCTTCTGATGCTGCTGAGAGAATTACAGAAGAGCAATTAAGCGAAATAAACGAATTGATAACAAAAATGAAATCTGCGGCCGATGCTAATAATGTTAAGAAGTTTGTAGAATTGGACATAGATTTCCATAGAATGATTATTAATATTTCTGATAATTCTTTACTGGAAAAAATGTGGGATATGGTGAATCTATCGCAATGGACATTCATTTCTACAAAGATATCCAAACGAAGTCTGCCGGATTTGGCTGACAGGCATATGGAAATCTTTAAAGCTTTAAAAAAGCGTGATGGCGAAGAGACCGCTAAATGCATGGAGAGGCATATTGAAGAAATGCTCGATGAGGTTATCGCTAAAATGGATTTCGAGGAAAAGTAAATATAACGCAAAAAGAAACCGCCTTACCCTTTGTAACAATAATTTTGTATTTCTTAGGGAGTGGTATGCAATATGAATTTAGAGGAAGAAATAGAGAAAAAGTTTTACATTGGAGGATTCAATTGCGCGGAAACAACTTTAAGTATATTGATAGAAAACGAAGCAATACAACTGGATAAAAGTATAGTCAAGATGATGACAGGATTTGGCGGAGGAGCGACAAAAGGATATTTATGCGGCTCAGTAGTCGCTGCCATATCAGCTTTGGGCGTTTTGTATGGCAGAACAAGTCCGGAACAGTCTCGGGAAGGCTCAAGGGAAGCTGTAAATAAATATTTGAATGAATTCCTCAAAGAGTATAAAACTGCACAATGTTCTGAATTGATTGCTGATTTTAAGCCTAAAACACAAGAACAATATGCCCATTGCACAAAAATCATTGAAACATCAATTAATGCATTTTTAAATGTTATAAAAAATAAAGAGCAAAATGAATCTTTTTAATGCCAACCGTTTGCTTTTAGTTGTAAATTCATTTATTCAGGATCCGCCTCACATGGTAAAAGTTTATCATATCAATATCGTTATGTTATTTTTTATTTAGCGATTGATTGGGAGGTCAGGTTATGGGAAAGAAAAAACTATTGGGCAGAGTGTTGGCTATTACGCTGATGCTATCTTTGATATTTTCAATTACAGCATGTGGAACCCAGCAGACTGCGCTCAATTCTGCTGCTTCGGACGCAACAAGAAATGAAATTAAAGAGGTGACGATTACTGATCATCTTGGCAGGGAAGTATCCATTTCCGGGGATGTAGAGAGAATCGTCAGCGGTTACTATATTTCCACTTCCATGCTGATCGCACTTGGATTGGAAGATAAGCTTGTAGGTATGGAGGCACAAGCAAAATCAAGACCGATTTATTCGCTTGCCGCACCGAAAGTTTTGGATCTTCCTGATGTGGGCACGGCGAAGCAATTTAATTTGGAAGGATGCCTGGCCCTTAAGCCTGATCTTGTAATTCTGCCCGTTAAGTTAAAAGACAGCATTGAAACATTAGAAAAATCAGGAATAAAAGTGTTGGCTATTAATCCTGAAAATATGGAGCTTTTGAAAGAGGCATTGATGTTTGTAGGCAAAGCGACGGGTACTGAAGAAAGAGCAGCCCGACTGAATAATTATTACGACGATAAACTGGCAGCGATGGCGGAGATCAATAAGGGCATTAAAGACAGAAAAACGGTTTATTTAGCAGGAAATAGCGCATTGCTTTCCACTGCGAGCTCAAAAATGTACCAGAACGCGTTGATTGAATCTGCGGGCGGAAAAAATGCCGCATCAGAAATAAATGATACATATTGGGCTACTATTTCCTATGAACAACTCATTGCATATAATCCGGATATCATCATTATTGTCCCATTTGCTCAGTATACGAAGGAAGATGTGCTGAATGATCAGAAAATACAACAATTGAAAGCTATAAAAAATCGTGCAGTCTACAAAATGCCGGACAAGTTTGAAGCGTGGGATTCGCCGGTTCCTTCAGGTATTCTGGGCACGATGTGGCTGACAAGTATATTGAATGAGGAGCAATATCCTTTTGATAGGTTTCAAGCTGACGCAGCTGCATTTTATAAAGAATTCTACCAAATTGAAATTAATACAGAGGAAATTACAAAGTAATGTCAACAAATTTATACCGCTGTAAAAACCAAGTATTATTTATTGCAATATTTTTGTTATTAGTGGTTGCTGTTCTCATCTCCATCTGTATTGGCAAATATCCAATTTCAACAGGAGAAATATGGGATATTGTCATGGGAAAACCTATTGATCCATTGACCAGAAATGTATTCCTGACATTGCGGCTGCCAAGGACATTGATGGCATTGCTTGCAGGATACGGACTAAGTGTAGCAGGCTCGGTTTACCAGACAATATTTAAAAATCCGCTTGCCTCCCCTGATATTGTGGGTGTATCCTCAGGAGCAAGTATGGGTGCAGCTTTCGCCATTGTTTTCTTAAACGGCGGAACAGCCGCGATTGCTTTTAGTGCATTTGCAGGCGGGGTGCTTACTGTTCTGTTCTTACTTGGTTTGGTAGGAATTTCAAACAATAAAAGCATTGCTACTTACGTACTTTCTGGAATCGTGATCAATGCATTTACCCAGGCGGTTATTATGATTTTGAAATTTTTTGCTGATCCGGAACGGCAGCTTGCTTCGATAGAATTTTGGACGATGGGGAGTTTTGGAGGTATAACGGATGACAAGATAAAGGCGATAATTCCTTTTTATTTAGTAGGCCTGTTGGGATTGATCGTCCTCAGATGGCAAATTACATTGCTCTCGCTCAGTGATGATGAGGGAAAAACGCTTGGTGTCCGCGTACAGTATCTGAGATGCGGAGTGCTTCTGTGTGCAACCTTGGTGGTTGCCAGTACTATAAGTATAACCGGCTTGATCTCGTTTGTCGGGCTTATTGCACCCCATATCGGCAGGTTGCTGCTTCAAAGAAACAATTTTAAGACAACCGTATTTAGCGGGCTTGTTGGTGCTTTTATTTTGGTTGCAGCGGACTGTCTCGCGAGAAGTATTTCCAGCAGTGAGATACCCATAAGTATAATGACTTCAATGATCGGTGCTCCATTTTTAGCTTATTTAATGAGCCGGGGGAAAAGACTTTCATAATGGAACAGAAATTACTTAATGTAAATCACTTAAGTGTCTCATATGGGAATCATTCTGTCTTGCGCGATGTAGGATTTTCTCTTGGTTGCGGCGAATTTGCTGCACTTCTGGGCTTAAATGGCTCAGGCAAGACAACTTTGCTTCGCACAATTTGCGGTCTGAAGAAGGCAGATTCAGGCGGCTGTTTTGCGGCTATGAAGGATATTTTTCGTGCCCATGAGAAACAGAGAGCTCATTTAATCAGCTATATCCCTCAGAGGCATAGTATTGTTTACGATATATCTGTTACTGATGTGGTATTGATGGGGTTTAATGGCCGTCTTCGTTTTTATCAGCAACCCGGTAAAGAGCAAATACAGCGGGCATTCAGTACAATGGAGAAATTGGGAATTTACACGCTCAGGGCTGAAAGCTTTCTGCGTTTGAGTGAAGGGCAAAAGCAGCTGGTAATTCTGGCGAGGTCTATGGTGCAAGATACGCCGGTAATGCTCCTTGATGAGCCTGATAGTGCACTCGATTTTGTTAACCGGCACAAGGTATTATTCAAAATAAGAGAAATTATTCATGAGGATGGAAGGTGTGGGCTCATTACGCTGCATGACCCCAATTTTGCTCTTCAATACTGTGACAGGCTGCTGCTTCTGTCTGAAGGCAATATATGCGGTGAGGTGAATGTAAAAAGTAATGCTTCGGATATCAAAAATAATTTGTCGAAGATTTATGGCCGTATTGAACTACTAAAATATAAAGGCGGTTATGCGATGGTAAAGGGGTGATTTGCTCCTCAACATTCATTGAGTAAGGAGGAAACAGTAGATTGACAGCAATTATACTGGCCGCAGGCTTTTCAAAGAGGTTCGGAAAAGAAAAGTTATTGATGGAAATAAAGAATAAGCCGATGATTCTCCATATAGTGGATGTCGTTTTGAGCCTGGGATTTGCGGAAAATATTCTTGTATACCGAAATGAAGAGATCAAAGAAATTGCCGCAAATAGAAATATTAAGTGTGCATATAATGCCATGGCGGCAAAAGGACAAAGTACATCAATCAGGTGTGGAATACGGAACTCCGATCCTACAGATGCCTATATTTTTTTTACAGGAGATCAACCATTTATTAATTCTGAAGCGGTGAACAGATTAATGTCAGCTTTTAAGGAAGGAAAGGGTTCAATTATTGTACCGAGGTATGAAGGACATAATGGGAATCCCGTCATATTTTCTTCCGAATGGAAGCAGGAACTGGAAATGATTTCAGGGGATACAGGCGGAAGAAAGATAATCCGTTCACATCCCGGCAAAGTATATTATGTTGATATAGCAGATACCAAAATAGGGATGGATATAGATACCATAGAACAGTATAATTTATTTAAATGATTATGGATATAACGTTTTAATTGAGGGCCTTTATGGAAGATTATTTCAAGAATTATGCCGAAATTGCAAATTATATATCGCATTTCAATACAGAAAATATTAACGTTTTATGGGTTAAGCATGTCACAAAAGATATCCCGCATAAATGGGATGTTCATACACATGATTGTCATGAGTTTATGTATCATCTTGGCGGAAAAGGAACAGTCAAACTAACCGACGGTCAGCTCCATAAAAATAACTTGGCTGTGATTGCATCGGATCTTATTTATATTCCGCCGGGAATTGCTCATGAAGGCCTCAGTGACCTGCAATGGAGTGAAGAGATGGTTGTAGTGCATTTTATAATGCCGGTAAGCTATCATTTTCAGACCTATATTAAAATAAAATGCGCTAATGATGCTTATCCATGGCTTTTTCGTCAGGTCGCGGCGGAGTATAATAATAAAAATGAACATTATCAGCAGCTTATCAACAATTATCTTGCAAATATTATTTTAATGTTAAAACGTGATTTTATGATGAATGCTGATATGAAAAAGGATATTATCAGCTGGAGTATCCAATATATGCATGACCATATCTCTGATAAAATAAGCATTAAAGAACTGGCCGCATCTGTACATATGAGCGAATCCAGCTTTTCTAAGTTTTTCACGAAAAAAACTGGGACCAGTCCGCTTCATTATTTCAACCTGTTAAAAATAGACTTGGCAAAACAACAACTGATTAATAAAACTCAACCTATCAATGAAATAGCAGAAAAACTTGGATATACGGATCCATTTTATTTTAGCAGAATATTTAGTAAGGTCGTAGGAATTTCACCGCGTCAATTTAGAAAAAACTATTATAGCTAATAGGTGTCGCGCCAAGAAAGTTCAGCCCAGGGTAATTTTTTTTATTACGAAGGAACAAGGTTCCCGGGACCTGCAAGCAATCTTTGATTGCGTAAGCGGGTGGGGTTCTTATTAGGCAGATATGTCCATCTTTATTAATGTTTTGTCCATTATCATTTAAAGATAATCGATTATAATGAATATATGCACTTAAATCGTCGCATCGTATAATAGACTGAGGTATAAAAGTCAACAATTCAAAAAACTTTAATGGTTGTCAATTGTGTTTTAAATTGAAAATGTAAAGAATATTGCCGCTTTGCGAAGGTATCATTATGGATTATCTATCATCGAAGGTTATAAAATATTCGGGAGGTTTTCATATGAAGATCATTAACGAAAAGGATGTGCCTGAAAAAAAAGTGCCGGGGAGATTTCTGCGTTGGATTGCTTCTGAAGGTGAAGGCCTGGATCCTGAGTTTTGTTCATGCTGCATTATGAGAGTCCAGCCGGGAGAAACAGTCAAACCCGCTCACAGCCACTTGGAAGGCGAGGAACTTATTTATGTCATTGAAGGTGAAGGCAAGGTATTTGTAGACGGAATTATAAAACCATTAACTCAGGGGACGGCAGTACTGTTTACGAAGGGCTCTGTACATATCGTCCGCAACAGCGGCCAGCGAGAGATGAAAGTGATATGCTTTTATGCACCAGCGACAAGTCTTGAAAAATACCAGTTTCATCCGGAAGTTGAATTTGACGGAGGTATTGAATCATGAAGCATAACCCTATTAGGGAATTTCATATTAACAAAGATGCAATACAATTTGTCGGGAAAGATCTGCAGCGCCCGGAATGCATATTGGCAGAACCCGATGGGGGCCTGTGGGCAGCTGATGCACGGGGCGGTGTGGTACATATTATGCCTGATGGCACTCAGAGTATTATTACACAAAAGCATGCGGCTGGAATCGATTTAAAATCCAGTAATGTTTCGAGATTTTTTGAAGGGACGCTTCCTAATGGCTTGGCTTTTACTGAAAATGGAGATATCCTTATTTCAAATTTCGGAACCGATTGTCTTGAGATAATGAATAGAACCGGTGAAACAGAGGTGCTTTTTGATACCATCGACGGCGCAGAAATAGGCAAGGTTAATTTTGTCCTTCGGGATTCCAAAAATCGCATCTGGGTAACCATAACCACCCGTAAAAAAAACTGGCTCGATGCTTTGGTGCCGGATCTGAGCGACGGTTATATCGCAAGGTATGATGAGCGAGGAATCCATATTGTCGCAGATGGACTGCATTTTACAAATGAGGTACGTTTTGACGCAGCCGAAGAATATCTCTATGTGGTCGAAACTACAGGCGGCCGTATTCTCCGTTATCGTGTGGATGAAAATGGAGATCTTCATAACAAGGAAATTTACGGCCCGACACATTTGGGCGCCGGAGCATATCCGGATGGCATTGCCTTTGATAGTTATGGAAACTTATGGGGGACCATGGTGTACTCTGATAAACTATTTGTTATTACTCCTGACGGAGAATTTATAATTTTGTTGGATGAAGGTGACCCGGAAAAAGTAAAGCAACTGGATGATGCATTTTACAATCATTGTGTCACCAATGAAATTCTGTTCCAAACAGGGCGGGGCATTGCACCATGGATGGCAAGCGTTACCTTTGGAGGTCCGGATTTGTCCACTGTTTATATAGGTTCGCTTAGGGCCAACAATATACCGTGCTTTAAATCCCCGATACCGGGACTTCCCATGGTACATTGGAATAAAAAATAAAGCCGGGGGTCATTTAATATTTGGGAGGGCTAGCTATGATACCAAAATTAATGGGTGCCGTTCGTCTTAATGCGCCGAACAATTTGGAATATTGCCAGGTACCGGTAAAAGAACCGGATGAATATGAAGTTCTTTGCAAAGTAGAGTCCGTATCGATATGCGGCACAGACCCCCATATTATCAATGGGGAATACCCGGGTTTTTGGCCAAAAGAATTCCCTTTGATTCCGGGACACGAATGGGCCGGCACCATTGTAAAACTCGGAAATAAGGCCTATGAACTTGGATGGAGCGTCGGAGACAGAGTGTGCGGTATCAGTCACAAAGGGTGCGGGTACTGCCCGATGTGCCTGAAAGGACGATATAATTTATGTTTGAATTTTGGCAAGGAGGAATTGGGCCACCGTCAATATGGACACATCTCACAAGGTGCGTATGCCGAATATATGGCCACCTCCATCAAAAGTATTGCCAAAATTCCGGACGATATGGATTTTAATGTTGCAGCCTGTATGGATCCTTTCAGCATTGCACTGCATGTTGTGATGAGAAGCAGGATTGAACCCGGCGATTCTGTTTTGATCAATGGTTCAGGTGCTCAGGGCCTGATGGCCATTCTTTGTGCAAGGAGTATGGGGGCCGGGACCATAGTTGTAAGCGGGAGCGGCAGTCGTCTGGGAGCAGCCGAAAAATTTGGAGCAATTCCCATTGATTATCATAAGGAAGATGTAGTTGCAAGAATAAAGGAGATGACTCACGGTTTAGGTGTACAGCGCGTTATTGAATGTTCGGGAACCGAGGCTGGAATCCGCAATTCCTGTGAAGTAGTTGCAAAGGGCGGATGCATATCAATTGTAAGCCTTCCGAAAAGTGATGTACAGATTCCTATCAGGAAAATCGTACTTGATGAGATTGATCTGGTGGGAAATAGGGCTAATCCAAACACTATTACAAAAGCGATCTCGCTTGCCGGCCAGTATAAAAAAGAGCTTAAATCGATGATAACGCACGAATTTCCTCTTGAGCAGTATGAAGAAGCCTTACGGGTGTTCACAAACCGAGAACAAAATTCACTTAAGGTGGTTATGAAACCTTAGTTTGGAAGGAGTCATTCTGATGTTGGACCATACAAAGTATCTTACAGAAATAGCAAATAATTTGCGTAAGGTTGTTTTGAAATCAGCAAATAATGCAGGCACAGGGCATGTTGGGGGATCTCTTTCAGAAATTGACATTTTAACTGCTTTATATTTTTCTGTTTTAAATATCGATCCGTCAAACCCTGACTGGGAAAACAGAGACCGCTTTATTCTGTCAAAGGGTCATGCCAGCCTTGGATTATATTCGGTGCTTGCAGAGAGAGGATATTTCAGCAAAGAATTGCTGGATACTTTTGATCAGACCGGCACAAAGCTGCAGGGGCATCCGGACATGAATAAGTGTCCGGGCATTGATTTTAGCACCGGTTCTTTGGGGCAGGGGCTTTCGATCGGCATAGGGATTTCAATAGGTGCAGAACTTAGAAAGAAAAATTTTAAGACATTTGTCTTAATTGGCGATGGAGAAAGTCAGGAAGGTCAGGTTTGGGAAGCGCTGATGTATGCCGGAGTCAGGAAAGTAAAAAATCTTGTCGCTATTTTCGATTACAATAAGGTACAGCTGTCATCCATGATACAGGATAATATTGATCTCGAACCGTTTGCAGAAAAAATATCGGCATTCAACTGGAATGTCATTGAGATGAATGGACATGATATGGGTCCTCTCGAATCAAGTTTAAAAAAGGCATATCACCTGTCTGGGGGTGGGCCGGTAGCAGTCATTGCTCATACCATAAAAGGCAAAGGCGTCAGTTTTATGGAAAACAAATTTGAATGGCATGGTAAGGCTCCTGACAGCAGGCAGTTAGCTGAAGCGTTGGCTGAACTTGAAGGGGGGCAGGCAAAATGAAGATGAACCTGAATGATAATATTTCGCAAAGATTGGCTTTTGGAAATGCTCTTGCAGATCTTGGATCAGAATATCGCAACCTTGTTGTATTAGATGCAGATGTAGGACCATCCTCGCAGACTAAAATTTTTAAAGACAAATTCCCGGACAGATTTTTTCAAATAGGCATCGCAGAGCAAAACATGGCAGGCATCGCAGCAGGACTTTCAACGATGGGATATATCCCTTTTATTTCTACATTTGCAGTGTTCATGGTGCATCGTGCAGGCGACCAGATCCGAAATGCAATTGCGCATCCGAGAGCAAACGTAAAAATTAACGGTGCATATGCAGGTTTGCCGACCGGTCGTGCCGGAGCAACACATTCCGCTTTTGAAGATATAGCAATTATGCGTTCACTGCCAAACATGACCATTTTCGAGCCGGCGGATGCCAGAGAAGTTGAGCTCTGCACGCGATATGCCCTTGAAATAGAGGGACCGGTATATTTAAGAACAGTCCGGTGTGATGTTCCGGTCATTTTTCCTCAGGATCACAAAATAATACCCGGCAAAGCTTTAATATTAACAGAAGGGCATGATATAGCCGTCATTTCAACAGGTATGATGACAGCGAGAGCTTTAGAAGCAGAAAAAATATTACGGTCAAAGGGCGTTTCAGTAAAGCTGGTCCACATGCCTACTCTTAAGCCAATAGACAAGGAGGCTATTCAAGAAGCAGCAGAAACAGCAAAAACCATCCTTACTATAGAGAACCATTCCGTAATAGGCGGCCTTGGAAGCGCGGTTTGTGAGGTGGTTGCAGAAACTATACCCTGCAAGGTTTATCGGCTTGGTTATCAGGATATTTTTCTTGAAAGTGGTGATGATGAAGAACTATTTGAAGCATATGGATTAAGCAGTCATTGCATTGTCAAAAAAGTATTGGAAATATTGAATAAATAATACGAAGCTTCTAAAAGTATAAATTCAGCATACCTGGTCATTTCCCAAGCCTATTCTCATAATGCCAATGAAGCCCTATAAGGCTTTTTTGAAACACTGTAAGCGGTGTATGTATATTAAAAAGAAAGAGGTGCGATTATGGGTTATTTGGTAGCAATAGGATTAAGTACCGGTATTGTCGCAGCCGTGTTTTGCCATCTAGTGTTTGTAGCACAAGTTGTAAATGTCATTGTTTGGGCCGCTTTTGTGGGCGAAGCAATCTTCTTTGCGGCAGGTGGAAAAAACCAAGGCCTTTTTAAAGGGCTCGCATCTAACTTCGCAGGAGTCTTCTGGGCAGCAGTTATATTCTTCATCTCAGGAAATTGGAAATCACCCTTATCCATGGGAATCGCGGTGTTTATTGCGGTCGTCGCCATGTGCGTACAAGCACAGTGGAAAGTATTATCTTTTATCCCGGGTGCTTTTGCCGGATGCGCATCCTTATTCGGATCGGCCTCCGCTGAATACCCAGCGGGAAATTTGATTGGCGTTTTAATCGCACTGACATTGGGTGCTTTAATGGGTTGGGCTGCAGAAAAAGCCGCTGTATGGGCATATGCAAAATTCATATCAAAGCCGCAGTCTGATGCTGAAAAACAAAGTGCCTAATTTTTCAGATCTAAATCTATTTTGCTAATTCAAAATTGTAAGGAGGAATCGTTATGTATGATGAGAAAAAAGTAATCGACACTTTTTTCGGATCGGAGCAATATCCTGTAACCTGGGAAAACGAAGAAGAAAAGAAACGTCATTGGTTTTTATCTGATTTACACAATCCGAATCCTACATCTCCGTTGTATTTTGATTGTGCAGGCTGGTGGGGAAAAAGCTGCCGGTACATGTATCAGAGATTTGGATCTTCCGGCGGGAAAGACTGGCGGGCAAAGGTAATCAATGGTTATGTATATACTGCGGTTGTACCAAGGACCGATGAACAGGAATGTAAGAATCTTGATGGCTATTTCGGCCTGGTGTTTCCAATCTATGCCGATAAATTCCTAGAATGGTGGGATGAAAGATATCTGCCTGAAATAAAGAGAAATTGTGATTATCTGGACAATTATGTTTATGAAGGCAAGAGCCTGGGCGAAATCATGATTCACTTGGAAGAAGCCACAGATATCTTTGAGAGGCATTTCAATATTCACTGGATTCTAAATATGTGCCAGTTCCTGTCGTTTACGAACTTCTATAATAAGTATAAGGAGATAGTGGGCTCCCTGGATAATGACAACGCCGGCAAAATTCTCGTTTCAACAGGTGATAAGAACTGGGATTCATTAAAGGCCCTCTATGATATTAAGGAATTTATCGTATCGAGCCCCTCATTGCTCAAATTATTTGAAAAGAGCGAAGAAGAGATCATGGCTAATGTTGATTCAGCCAAAGACGGCCATGAGCTTGTTGAAATGATCACTGCATATCAGAAGGAATACGGATATAAAGCAATTTATACCCATGAATTAATTTATCCTCTGTGGATAGAAGATCCGACTCCCATATACGCTGCATTAAAGAAATATATCAATTCTGATTACGATTTCTTTGCTTCGCTTAATAAGTGCAAAGAAGAGCAGAAGAAAGCGATTGAGGAATTAAAGGCCAAAGTAACTGATCCGGCAAAATGGGAAGAGCTTAAGAGTTATATGGATCGCGCTATTAAAATGGCTCCCCTCACACCGGACCATCACTTCTACATAGACCAGGGAACACATGCAAGATATAGGCTGGTGTTCAAGCAAATCGGCAAGAAATTCGTTGAATTAGGAATTCTGAATAATGATGAAGACATATTTATGTTAAAGTACGAAGAAATTAGAGCTCTTGCAGGCAACCCAAAGGCAATGGATGCTAAGAATATTGCGGCCGAGAGACGTCAGGCGATGGAAGAAGCCAAGAAGCATACACCAAGAGACTGGTATGGAACCATCACTCACTGGTCGCTATATGAAGAGGGCTATATCGGACTTTGGGGATGGCCTGATAAGTATGAAATTGAACAGGCCGAAAAGAAACAGAAAGCTAAAAATGATAATATTCTGCGTGGATTGCCTGCAGCGCCCGGTGTAGTAGAAGGCATTGCCAGATTTGTAGCATCTCCCGATGAGTTCAATCAAATAGAAACCGGGGATATCCTGGTATGTAAAATGACCAACCCTGCATGGATCGTCAGCTTCTCCAAGATATCAGGACTGGTGACGGACGCCGGCGGAGCCACATCACATCCTGCCGTAGTATCAAGAGAATTCGGCATTCCGTGCGTTGTTGGTACAAGAAAGGCAACAACAACGATCAAGAACGGAATGAAGATCAGAGTTAATGGAAGCAAAGGAATTGTTGAAATTCTGGAATAGCATAAAGATCCTCTTTGGGTTTTCATGCAGGCGGCATCATGCCGCCTGCATGAAAGCTTATACTTTTATGATTTGGGGAGTGGGGTATCATGAGAAATTTGATATGGTTCAATGAGGATCATTGTGATCGTATTCAATATACCGGCGGAAAAGGAGCAAGTCTGAGTAAAATGCATAAATTCAGGCTCAATGTCCCAAATGGATTCGTTATATCTGCGCCGTTTTTCTTTGAATATCGCAAGGAAAATAATCTTGATGAAAAGATCATAAAATTAATTGATACTATAGATTTTGATGATTGTGCCTGTATTGAAAAAGTTTCTGAAGAAATACGAAAAATGGTTATTAATACGCCAATATCGGCTGAGCTTGAAAATGATATTCTGTCTTACTACGGCATGCTGGGCGGAGAAATACAGCCTGTGGCCGTAAGATCCAGTTCAACTGCTGAAGATCTGGATGATGCGAGTTTTGCCGGTCAGCAGGAGACTTTTTTATATGTTATGGGAAAAGACGATCTGATCGAAAAGATAAAAGAATGCTGGGCATCTCTATATAACGGAAGGGCGGTGTTCTACCGGAAACAGAGGGGCTTTTGCGAAAAAGACGTCTCCATAGCAGTTGTTGTACAGAAGATGGTCAACGCAGAAAAAGCAGGAGTTATGTTTACAGTGAACCCTATCACAAAAGACAGAGACCAGGCACTTATTGAGGCAGCATGGGGGTTAGGGGAAGCTGTTGTCTCGGGAACTGTTACACCGGATAACTATATCGTCGATAAAAAAACATCGAAGGTCATTGAAGAATATGTATCAGAAAAAGAAATGATGTTTGTGAGAAATTGCTCTTTAAAAGGCGTGGAAGAAAAAGATGTGCCTGAGGAATTGAAATGCAGGCGTGTGCTTACAGATGAAGAGCTATCTGAACTACTAAACCTTTCGCACAAACTGGAGAAGTTTTTTGGAAAACCCGAGGATGTGGAATGGGCGATAGAAGGCGGAAATGTCTATTTGCTTCAGAGCAGACCAATAACCACTCTTTAAGTATAAATAATAAATATTGGAGGACTAAAAAATGTATAATTATACAGAACAAATTAAATGCGATATTGTAAAGATAAGAATCGATATAATCAGTAAAGAAAAAATAAATGGTATTCTATCTGATATGAACTTTTTAAACTATAGACTCGGCGGGGTTGAATGGTCAAAAGAGACTGATCTTACGACATCTGATCTCATCTGGTATAAAGATGAACCAATAAAATCCATTGAATTTGAAGATGGGAAAATTGTAATAAAAGGTGAATGGTATGAAGGGGAAATTCAGAGAATACTGGTTTCGTTTATAGCGTCAAAATTATATGCCGCAGGCAGATACCTCTTCCACTGCTCAGCTGTCAGATATAAGGACCAAACAATTATGTTCATGGGCGGAGAAAGCAACTCAGGAAAAACAATGTCGGAAATAGAGGCGTGCAAAAGAGGCGCCACAATAGTATCAACTGAAACATTAGTTACAGATTATGACGGAAATGTATTGCTCGGATCAAAAAATATATTCCTGAAAAAGAGGGCGAAAGGCACGGAAAGGATTGACAAGCCTGACCAGCATGAGGGCGTTTCAAAGTTCTTTAATGAACAGCCGGAATATAAATTATATGAAGAAAAAGCAGGGATTGACCTGGTGGTTATACCGGATATTGACGGAAATTATGCAACCGTAGCAGGAGAAATGAGTGAATACGAGAAGGAATATCAAAGTTTTCACTGCCTGAATAATTATATTGGTTCTGATCTGCTTTTGGCTTCAGGAATCCCAATGCCTCTGTTTGATAATACTGAGCTGAGAAACAAAAGAGCAAAGTTTATAAAAGATTTTGCAAAGAGACGTTACCTATACATAAGAGGAGCCGGACCCACGGCCATAATGGATGAGCTTGATAAGCTGATTTAATCCCTCCAAGTAATCTATGGTATCAATATTTTTTGTTTTAAGTTGTGAATAAATTAGTAGAAGTCCCTAGACAATCAGAACAATCCAATTTTTGCGGCGGAAAGACAGGTCTATATCATAGGCTTGAAAGCCGAAGGCAGAGATTGGATTTCACATTCGAATCTGATGAGCAACCATTTATCAGGTTATTGGAATGTATGGGTTTCGCAAAGTGTATAAAGTCCAGCGGTTAAATGTCAATAGCCAATTTGGAAATGAACTTTGAAAAT
>ENA-UOOR01000522-UOOR01000522.1-fermentation-metagenome-genome-assembly--contig:-NODE-522-length-54017-cov-82.644917_pt1 | contig 54017 bp, 55 predicted proteins | sample MGYA00245780_ERZ724029 | MGnify/ENA primary metagenome ERZ724029 (study PRJEB28704, sample SAMN03018315) | fermentation metagenome | biome: anthropogenic terrestrial biome; feature: soil; material...
GGGCACTCCCTCGAAGACCTTCGGTCTTCTCATGCACCCGCCGTTCCGCCGGGCACTCCCTCGAAGACCTTCGGTCTTCTCATGCACCCGCCGTTCCGCCGGGTGCACCTCGAAACCCTTCGGGTTTCTCCCGCTCCGGCTGCTCTACGGCCCGCAAGGATTCGCCGTGCCGATGCCGAGTCCGCTTGCATCACCGGCCTTGGGTGCCGGAGACGTCGATCCTGTTCTTGAGGACCGGAACGGTGCCCGGCTCTTCCGTCTCGGAGACTGTATACTATCGGATCCCGTGCTGTTGCCTGGCCCGAGATCCGTTGAGCTGGCGCAATTTCTCACGGACCTCTTCGATGAGGGGCAGAAGCGCATAGTCGATACAGGAATCCTCAACCCAGAGGGGAGATGCACCGACCAGGGCGATGTAAGTGTCGGCCGTGGCAAACGCTGTTTCAACCCAGTCTTCAGATCGGAGCACGATCTTCCGTGCATCCATACCCGGCTCGTATATGTTGTCGAGCGAGAACAGGACCGTATCTCCGTCACCGGGAGCGAGGATTATGGTCCGCGGGCCCGGGGTAGTCAGGTCGAACACATACGCCTTTCCTTCAAGGTAATTCTTGATGCTGAAGAAGAGCCCCACCACAAACAGGGTCGCGACGAGGGGGCTGTCGCAGTCGATGCCCTCGAACAACACCTGCCCGTCAACCGAGGGAGAGAACCTGAACAAAGGACGTTCCGGCGTTTCACCTTCAAGGAGGGTGACCCCGAACGAGATACGGGACACGCCCCCTTCCGGAGGAGGAGAGAGAAAACGGCGGTATGCACGCCAGGCGCAATCCACCAGAGCATCGTAGTCGAGGAGCTGCCCGTCGCCCGGTCGAACGTCCCGGCGGCGGCAGCACCGCATCAGTTCGTTCCGGCGGTCGGCAAGTATCCGGGGGTATGGGGTCCTGCTCAGATGAGGGTGGACCTCAAGCGCCTGCCGGAGGTACCGGTCTACCGTATCGATTACAGCCTTCATATAATCCTCTGTCCTCACCGCCATCGCCGGTATGACGACGGTATCCGATTCCAGCGCCGAGATCTTCAGTAGGTCGCGGCTGCAGGGCTCAAGAACGAGACGGGGTCCGGAGGAAGAGCAGGGCCGGATGACGACGGTCTCCCCATCGAGCAGTTCAAGGCCCGACTGAGTGAACACTCCTAGAAGAGAGGGAAGGGATGCTTCTCTGAAATGAGGGCCATGGCTGCCGGCCTCTCCCGGGAACGTGTAGTTTTCGCCGATCTTCAGGGAAAATGAACCTCGCTGATTGAGCCAGGCACGCCAAGGGGCGCTCTCAACATCCTGCCATAACTGATTCCACCAGGATCTTTCCCGTGAGGGATCCGCCCGGTACCTCTGCACGGAAATATCCTCGTCGATGAAGAACTCGAGAGTGAACGGTGTTACGGTCTCCTCCCCGGATGCGTCCTTCGTATCGGTATCCGGCAGGGAGGCGTTCGGTCCACGATCCAGCTCATGAATCTCTTTGAGATCCGTGCGAGCCGTCCGGACGTAGACATAGTCTCCTTCACGAAACTCTGCCGGGTCCTTCTTCGAGAGATCGACCTCGATCGTGCCGGTACCGAAGTCCACGAGGCCGTGGCGCCGTTCATAGGTGCCGTGACGCGCGGTCCAGCTCATGACGATGACGCCCCAGACCTCGAGCGAAGAGGAACTGCCGGGCAGAACCCGTTGAACCTGTTCCGGCACCCTCTCGACGACCTTGCTTATACCCCCGGAGATCTCGATCGCCGCTTTTTTCCAGAGCAGCGAGAGCGGACTGTCCCGATAGTCATTAAACAGCTCGAGCCCGGCGCCGTCCTGCATCTCCACCGTAACCCATGCGCCGTAGGGTTTGCCCATATAGAGAGCATCGGGCTCGATCTTCAGAACCCTGCCCCTGAGCGGATTCGGGATCACCGGTCCCGACCCCGCCGAGGAGAAAGAGCGCCCTGCATCCAGAGAACCCCCTGGATGTCGTCGCCCACGCGGGGCACGTAGCCGCCCGTCACGTACTCGGCCGCGTACAGGGCGATATCGATGTCGCGGCGGTATTCGCCGTCTTCGTCCCGCAACCGACAGAGCGGAACGATAAGGCGGTAAAAGGTTTTTCCGCAGAAACGAACCCTCTCCACATCTTTTACGGGAGAATAAAAGGCAAAATCGTCGATATCCCCCTCCGGCAGAGGGACGTAGGCGGCCATGTTCCGGGTAACGACCTCTCTTCCGCCCCGGTCGGCGATTGTACGCGGTTCGGCCCTGTACAGCACGTAAACGAAGGCCGCCAGGGCGAACGGGTAGGTATCGCCCGTCCGATATGCCCCTGCATTCCGGTAGTAGCGCACGTCGAAGAATCTCATGACGGCATCGTCGAGCGAGCCGACTATCTGCCCTTCGATCCCGTTTGCCCATTCTTCGACACCGTGCAGCCTCACCTCGTGGACGACGCCGTCCACGGCCACAGGGTATCCCGTGGAGATCGTTCGATCGACGGTGACGGCGCATGCAGTGAGGCGATCGGATTCCGGGATGTATGCGGAGATCTCGCGTCCGTTCGACTCACGGGTCTCGGGCGTCGCCGCTTCGTTTACCGCCCATGCGAGTATCCGGCGGACCTCTTCCATGGATCGCGTGACGCAACCCCAATGGTTCCCGTGGCCTCCCGGTTTCTTACCGCCACTGTTCGTCAAACCCATCGGATGACCCTCCTTTCAGGAGTTGGTTTAGGTATACACAGAGAGTTACTCCGCGCCGGATAACTCTTTCCTTTCTCTTGTTCGACCGAACGCTCCAGGATATGAAAAACCAACCCCGGTTTTCAGATGTCCCGGTCTCCGCCGCCTTTGACGCCGATCTCGGTGAGGTCATGATCGCGGCGGTCAGGTGTTGTTTTACGCCGATCGGTCCCTCCAGGGCGCCATCGGCGGCAGGTCGCCTGCTGTACGGAAGATCGAGCACATAGCGCGGGCCTGTCGGGTGCTCAAGGATGAGGCATTACTTCGGTCGGATCACCCGGAGCGCGATCTTCCCGGGATGGTGGAGATCAAGATACCGGTGAGCGTCGGCCGCACGATCCAGGGGAAACACCCGGTCGATATGAGGTTTTACGGCACCGGACTCGATAAAAGAGCCAAGTCTCCGTATAATGTCCGGCCCGGGCTCTGCATTATACCCGTTGATCCTGACGTCCGGCCGGGGTTGCGGTTCCGGGTGGATACCGTTGGGGAAGACGACCCTTCCGCCGCTGCGGACGCAGGAAACGACCTCTCCGGCCCCCTCACCGCCCGCGGTGAGCAGGGCGGCGTCGAGCTCTCCAAACCCGAACGAACGTATCGCGGATGAGATCTTGTCCCTTCGTCCGTCTATAACGCAATCGATACCGAGCCTCTTCACCAGAGCGACACCGTCTCTCCCGGATGCGACCGCGAAGACCCGCGCTCCCATCTGCCGTGCAAGTTGTACCGCCACGTGCCCGACGCCCCCGCTTGCTCCGAAGACCGCCACCGACTCGCCCCGCCCGAGGTTCAGCACATCGGCAAGCCCGCGCAGCGCCGTGATACCGGCACCCGATATAACGCTTGCCTGCTCTGCCGTCAGATCTTCCGGGGTGAGCGAGACGTAGCCTGCATCGACTGCAGCGAACTCCGCGTAGAAGCCGCCCTTCGGGTTCAGGAATTCCGGGGCGTAGACATGGTCGTCAGTCTTGAAGCGGGATACCCCCTCGCCGACTGAGGCGATACTGCCAGCGCCTTCCGATCCTAAGACATACGGAAACCGGGTCTCGATCCCGAGCATCCGGGCGTATCCTCCCTCACGCTCAAACGGGTCCCATGCGCCGACACTGGCATACTCCACCCGGATTAAGACCTCTCCGGGGGCGATCTCGGGTATGGGGACCTCCTGCACCACAAGTTCTTCGGGGCCTCCGAACCTGTTGATCACGGCGGCCTGCATTGTTTCTCCGGCCTGTTTCATCGTCGCTCTCCCTGTGAGTTAGGGACAGTCGCCCATAAAGGCGACGGCGGCCGACAACCGCGACCGCAAAGCACTTGTCGCTTCGCATGCCACCCAATTTATGGTTTTTTATGAGCCAATCCACTTCCCGGTGCAAAGAACAGCATCCCTGTACGCTTGAAGACCTCGGCTGGACAAAAGAGCACGATGCGGCGTTCTCGAAGTACGCCGGCCCGTATCTCGCCGGCCGCGTGGCCTGCCGGCAGAAGACCGTATGGGACGTGCTCGTCGACGGCGGGTCCGTCACGGCCGGGGTCTCCGGAGCATTGCGAAAAATCGGCCGCTTTCCCGCAGTGGGGGATTTTGTCGTACTGCTGAACCAGCCGGAGGCCGGAACCTCGATGATCGTCGATATCCTCCCGCAGAAAACCCGGTTTGCACGGGGAACGCCGGGACGCGAAGGCGCCGACCAGGTCATCGCGGCGAATATCGATACGGTCTTCATCGTCACGGCCGCCGGCCGAGACCTTAACGCCCGCCGGATCGAACGTTTTCTCGCGATCACCCACGCATCCGGCGCCTGCCCGGTGGTCGTCATCAACAAATCCGATCTCGCGGACGATCCCGTAGCGCTCGCCGACGAGATCACCTCGATCTCGCCCGGCATACCGGTCATCCCGATCAGCGCTGTGAGTGGGGAAGGCGTCGATCGGCTCGATCCGTACCTGTCGCCACGAACAACGATCGCCCTCATCGGCTCGTCGGGTGTCGGCAAATCCACCCTGATCAACCGGCTCGTGGGCCGGCCGGTGCAGGCGACCTCGCATACCCGCGACTATGACGATAGAGGGCGGCACACCACGACCGTCCGCCAGCTCTTCGTCCTCGCCGGCGGGGCGCTCATGATCGACAACCCCGGTCTGCGGGAGGTCGGTATCGGTACGGCATCCGCCGGTATCGCCGATACGTTCCCCGACATTCTCGAACTCGCGGAGGGCTGCAGGTTCTCGGACTGCCGGCACGAAGAGGAGCCGGGCTGTGCAGTGCAGGCGGCCGTCGCGGACGGAACCCTCTCAGCGTCACGGCTGAATAGTTTCCACCGGCTGATGCGGGAACTCGCATTCGAACGGGACAAAGAGGAGATCGGGCTTGTCCGGCTTGAAAAGAAGCGCTGGAAAGAAATTGGAAAAATTGCAAGGGATTTTGCGAAGACAAAGGGGAGGTAGCGGCCGTCCGGTTCAGCACCGCGGCTGCAAACCGACCCCCGGCATCTCCCGGAGGGGGAAAGGAGGGCCCATCGGATGAAAAACCGCCTCCCGGGCAGCAAGGTCAGCCGTTCTTCCGCAGGATGAAGAACTCGTAGCCGTACTCGTCGGCATGCTCCCGGTAGACGGCGGCCTCCCGTTCGGCGAACTCAATTTGCGCCTTCGCTTCGGGATTGCCGGCGACTTTCGGCCGCAGGTCTTCTATCCGCGTGTGGACCGGCACATAGTAATTCTCCCACCACGCGGACTTCGGGAGCGGGAAGGTCGCGACGACCTCATAGCCGGCATCTTCGGCGATCGCGCAGGTCTCCCGGACCGTTTTTATCGCCGGGTAGCAGTCGTTCCAGAACGCCGCCGCCTCCGGCGAGGGGGTTTCGGTGAACCAAACAGATTCGGTGAGGCAGAGGTAGCCGCCCGGCCGGAGGAGCCGCTTCCACGAGGCGAGCCCCTTCTCGAACCCCACGACAAAGATCGAGCCCTCCGCCCAGAGGACGTCGAACGTTGCATCGGGAAATGGCAGGTCGTCCATCGAGGCCCGGAGGGGGACGATCCGGCCGCCCACCCCGGCCGATGCCGCGCTCCGGGCGAGGTCGTCGAGGAACGGCTGGTGGACGTCGACGGCGGTAATGTGGCAGCCCGGGCAGATCCGGGCCAGCTCGACGGTCTGCATCCCGGCCCCGCACCCGATGTCCAGGATCTCCGGCCGGGCGGGAAGGTCGGCAAGCATCGAGAAGGCCTTCCGGGTGCATGCGTTGCTCCCCGGCCCCTGGCGGGGCAGGTTCTCGTGCAGGGTAAAAACGAAAGGAGTGTCCATGGGAGTAGTGCGCGGTTCGGCTTTATAACCCATGTGGTCGGCATTGCCTCCGGTCGGCGGGAGAGGAACGGGACGGCCCCGACTGCCGGAACCCGCATCCCGCCAGAGCCAAATACCATCGCCGCCCAACCATAGGTATGGACCAGCGAACCCCCGCCTCCGAACTCCGCGACCGCATGGAGCGGTTTCGAGATCGCATGGGCGCGGAGAACCCCACATGGGAACTTGCCGCAATCTTTGGCAGGGTGAACCAGTTCTACCTCACCGGAACTATGCAGGACGGGGTGCTCCTCATCCCCCGCGACGGAGAGGCGGTGCTCCGGGTGCGCCGGAGTTTCGAGCGGGCATTGGACGAGTCCTTCTTCTCCGATATCCGGCCGATGAAGAGTTTTCGCGATGCGGCATGCGGGATGGGCGCCTGCCCGGAAACGGTCCATGTAGATACGGAGGTGGTGCCCCTCGCGCTGCTCGAACGCTTCCGGAAGTATTTCCCCTTCAGGGAGGCGGGATCGCTCGATACGCAGGCAGCGGCAGTCCGGGCAAAGAAGAGCGCCTACGAACTCGCGATCATGGAGCGGGCAGGCAAAATCCACCGGCACGCACTGGAGGACTGCGTCCCCGGAATGCTCTGGGAGGGGATGAGCGAGGCCGAACTCGGGGGCGAAGTCTTCTCTCTCATGGTCCGGGAGGGGCACCATGGCATAGCCCGGTTCGGGCGGTTCGGGACGGAGATGGTGCTCGGACAACTCGGCTTCGGGGAGAACTCTCTCTACCCGACCAGCTTCGACGGACCGGGCGGATGTTACGGAGCGGCTCCCGGTGCACCGGTCCTCGGCAGCATGGGTCGGACGCTTAAATCCGGCGACCTGGTCTTCGTCGACTGCGCATGCGGGGTGCAGGGCTACCACACCGACAAGACGGTGACGTATATGTTCGGGCGATCGCTTCCCGATGAGGCGATAGAGGCCCATCACCGGTGCGTGGAGATCTAGGACGAAGCGGCTTCGATGCTGCGGCCGGGGACCGCACCCTCGGAGATCTACGAAGCGATACTCGACGGTTTAAACCCGAAATTTCTGGAAGACTTCATGGGGTTCGGCGACCGGCAGGCACAGTTCCTGGGCCACGGCGTCGGCCTCTGCGTGGACGAGACACCCGTGATCGCGCGGGGCTTCGACGAACCGCTCGAGGAGGGGCTGGTGTTCGCCCTCGAACCCAAGAAGGGAGTCCGGGGTGTCGGGATGGTCGGGATCGAGAATACCTTCGTGGTCGCCCGCGGGGGCGGCAGGTGCATCACTGGAACGAATGCCGGCCTGATCCCGGTGTACTGAGGCGGGAGAGCGGACCCTTCCGCGGGTCGCGCCCTCCGCCTCCCGGTCCCGGAAGTTCGTTCCTCTCCTACGCGGGAGGTCCGGCAACCGGCTGGACCTGCTGCTCAAGGAAGTCCAGCACCTCGCGGTTGACGATCTCCGCGTGGGTCCAGGTGATCCCGTGCGGCCCGCCCTCGATCACCACCAGGCGACTTCCCTCGATCAGTTCATGGGTGCGTCTGCCAGATATGGCGAAGGGCACGATACGATCCGCATCGCCGTGAATCACCAGGACCGGAACGTCGATGCTCGCAAGATCGTTCCGGAAATCGGTCAACCACGCCGAGACACAGTCGAGTGTGCCCCGGGGAGAGGCGGCCGCTGCGACGTTCCAGCTGAGGCGGACGACCTCGTCGCTGACACGGACGCCCCCGAAGGTATCGACGTTATAGAAGTCCGAGAGGAACCCGGAGAGGAAGGCCGGACGGTCGGCGGCGATGCTCTCCATGAACCCGTCGAAGACGCTGCCTTCGATACCTTCGGGGTTGTCGGATGTCTTCAGGAGGAACGGCGGGATCGCGGATATGAAGACGGCCCGTTCCACGCGCTCGCTCCCGTAGGTGCCGAGATAGCGGGCGACCTCTCCGCCGCCCATCGAGAACCCGACGAGCGTGGCGTCGGTTAGGTCGAGTTCCGTCATGAGTTTATGCAGGTCCCCGGCCAGGGTATCGTAGTCGTAGCCATAGGTCGGTTTCGCGGAGTTGCCGAACCCTCTGCGGTCGTAGACGATGACGCGGTAGCCTGAATCAAGCAGCACCGAGACCTGCTTCTCCCAGGATTTGCTGGAGAGCGGCCAGCCGTGGATCAGGACGACCGGCTTACCCGTGCCGTGGTCCTCATAATAGAGGTCGATGGTGCCCGAGTTTTCTTTATCAACGGTGATATAGGACATAATGATACCTCCTCTTCCGCGGGGTCCCGGGACGTATCACTATAAATAGTTGTGGTCCGGTTCCCGGAACAAATCGCAGAAGGGTTCGCTGAGAACAGAAAACCTAATATCTGCAACAGTCTAAGGCCTGATTAGCAATGGGGAATCGATCGGACCTTTTCAGGACGGCACTCATCATAGCAGGTATCCTCGCGGTGATCCTCTTCGTATTCATAGCGCTGACCGCAGTAACTCTAGGCCAATCCTCGGCGGAGAGTTTCAGGTCGACGTATCACTACGGCCTGACGATCTCGACATCCGGCCCTCTCGACGATGTGGTCCTCCTGATCCCCCTTCCTTCCTATTACAACCGAGATACCGGTACAAACGTCACACCCTTCGATCTCTCCCGTGCAAATCTCAGAAACTTCGACAGGAGCAATATATCGGTGAGGATCGAGAACGTCAGCGGGATTCCCATGCTGAACATCTCGGCCGGGCGGCTCGATCCCGTCTATAAAAACCGCGTCCAACCCATCGGGATCATGCCGGGGCAGAACGAATCGGATCTCCCGCGACCGACCCACGTCTACTCCAACAGGTACTCGGAAGAGACGCCAGTGCTCGTCGAGATGGAACTCTCTATGCCTACTACCGAGTCGGGTCACGAGATCGAGACCCGGAGGCCGATAGGAGCCGAGCCCCTCTTCATGCCTTACCGGGTCGTCGGTGCCCTGAATGCCTCCGGCGAACCCATCGATGGTTATTACGTGAGCCCCGGGTCCTCCGGCTACGTCGTCGAGGTCCCGTTCATCCTCTCGTTTGACGCCGGGGATGAGAACGTCCTCACCATCTCGGCGGACTTCCTGGGGACAAACCAGTGGTGGATTCTCGGCTGGCAGTCGAACTCGTACAGCGAGAGGGTGGGCCACGAGTTCAGGGGTCCCTGCAACGGCACCTACCCGGTAAAAGGCATCCTCATCACCGGTAAGGGCGTCTACTGACCCTCTGCAAGAGCCCCGGGCGGTCCGGACCGCGCTGCGAGGAACGTTCAGTACGGCGGCGGCCATGATCGGTAACGTCTGAATAAATTTGCCCTTTTTCTTAATCTACCGCTTTTGCAGAGATATTCATGGAGAAGAGCGGTTCTGGACATCAATCTCTGGCGTGCAGTTACTTTTATGATGACCGACCGGAATGTGGGGATACTCCCAAGCCGGGGATCAGCATGGTAGAGCACAATTGCAGGCCCCGGTCGGGGCGACAGAGATGCGGGTGAAGGATATGGATACGAGGCGAAAGATAAATGAGAAGAGCAAGCAGGAGCAGCTCGACAGGGTCCACCCGGACCCGGAACGCGAGTACCTGACGACGAATCAGGGAGTCCGGGTCAGCCATACCGACGATGCGCTGAAGGTGGGGGAGCGGGGGCCGACGCTCCTTGAAGATTTCCACTTCCGCGAAAAGCTGACGCACTTCGACCACGAGCGGATTCCAGAGCGGATCGTCCATGCCCGCGGTTCGGGCGCTCACGGCTACTTCCAGGTCTACGAACCGATGACCGAGTACACGCGGGCGGCGTTCCTCCAGGACCCGAAGAAAAAGACCCCGGTCTTCGTCCGGTTCTCGACCGTCGTCGGGTTCCGGGGGTCTGCCGATACGGTCAGAGATGTCCGGGGGTTTGCAGTGAAGTTTTACACGGAGGAAGGGAACTACGACATCGTCGGCAACAATATGCCGATCTTCTTCATCGTGGACGCCATCAAGTTTCCCGATCTCATTCACGCGATCAAGCCGGAGCAGCACCACCAGATGCCGCAGGCCTCCTCCGCCCACGATACCTTCTGGGATTTTGCGGGGAGTCTCCCGGAGATCACGCACATGCTCATGTGGGTCCTCTCGGACCGTGCGATCCCGCGAAGTTACCGCATGATGCAGGGCTTCGGGGTCAACACTTTCCGGTTCGTCAATGCCGAAGGGAAGGCGCGGTTCGTCAAGTTCCACTGGCGGCCGCTGCTCGGCATCCACTCGCTCGCCTGGGACGAAGCGCAGAAACTGGCCGGAAAGGACCCGGACTTCAACCGCCGCGACCTCTGGGAGGCGATCGAGATGGGAGACTACCCGGAGTACGAGTTCGGGGTGCAGATGATCGAGGAGGAGGACGAGCACAACTTCGACTTCGATATCCTGGATGCGACGAAGATCTGGCCCGAAGAGGAGGTAGCGATCCGGTGGATCGGAAAGATGACCCTGAACCGGAACCCGGACAACTTCTTCGCGGAGACCGAGCAGATCGCTTTCTGCCCGGCGAACGTCGTGCCGGGGATTGACCTCTCGAACGACCCGCTCCTGCAGGGCCGGCTCTTCTCGTACCTCGATACCCAGTTGATCCGCCTCGGAGGCCCGAACTTCCAGGAGATCCCGATCAACCGTCCGCTCTCGCCGGTCGCGAACAACCAGCGGGAGGGCTACCACCGGACGACGATCGACCAGGGCCGGGTCAGTTACTTCCCGAACGCACTCGGGGAAAACAAACCCCGTCCGGCTCCGGCGGAAGAGGGCGGCTACGTCCACTACCAGGAGAAGATAGAGGGAAGGAAGATCCGCGCACGCAGCGAGAAGTTCAACGACCATTTCAGCCAGGCGAAACTCTTCTGGAACAGCATGTCGGAGGTGGAAAAGGAGCATATCGTCAAGGCTTTCCACTTCGAGCTCGGGAAGGTCTCCGATACAGGGGTCCGGTCGCGGGTGGTGGACCTTATCAACAACGTCGACGGCGACCTTGCGATACGGGTTGCGCAGGGGATCGGGGTGCCTCCCCCGGCACGGAAGGGGGCGCCCTCCGGGACGAAGAAGTCCCCGAATCTCAGCCAGGAGACGACCGTCATGGACACCATCAAGAGCAGGAGGGTTGCGATCCTCGCCATGGAGGGGTATAACCGCGACGAGGTGGTGCAGGTGGAGCAGGCGCTGAAGGACGCCGGGGCTCATCCGGAGATCGTCTCAGAGTTCTACGGCAGGGTCAGGTCTGCCGACGGTAAAGAGATGGAGGTGGACAGGAGTTACGCCACCACCGGTTCCATCGTCTACGACGCCGTGTATATCCCGGGCGGGAGACACGCGGAGACCCTGAAAAACCAGAGTTACGCGATCCACTTCGTCAACGAGGCCTTCAAACACGGTAAGCCTATCGGGGCGATTGGTGAGGGCATCGAACTTTTGAAGGCGTCGGCCATCAAGGGAGTGGCCTTTGCCGATACCTCCGGAGGGGAAGCCCTGGCCGAGATGGGGGTTGTGACCTGCGGGAGTCAGGGGAGTGTTGAATCCTTCATCGACCAGTTCAAGACGGCCATTGCCCGGCACCGCCACTGGGACCGGGAGAGGATGGAGCAGGTGCCCGCCTGATGGGGGGTCGCCTGTAACAGAGAGCCGGGGAGAGCCTCCCCGGAGATTCTTTTTAGCTCCGGGCCGACTGATCTGCTCGCATAGGGCTCTCAGCCGCGCAGCATCGGGGAAGTGAACCAGAGCCCGGAGAGCCGGTGCGACTCGTCATCCTTCCGGAAGACGAACCGGAGGTCCACTCCGTCCTCCCTCTCGAACGCCGCCTTGTAGGTCACGGTGATGAGCTCGTCGGTCTCCGTAACGACGGGGTCTCTTCTGGAGTCGTAGAGCCCGATCTTCGATGTGATGAATTCGCGGGTCTTTTCAAACGCGGCTTTGTCCATGGCCCGTTTCATCTCATCGTCGAAATCGCGGGAGTAGATCGTGTAGTTGCCGTCGTTGAGGCCGGAAAGGAGGTTGTCGGCGATCGGGTCCGCGTATGCAAGCACCTGTGCCCTCCTCTCGTCGGAGACGACGGTCTCCTGGCTCATGCAGCCGGATGCAGAGACGGCGAGAAGGAGCACCAGAGCGGCGAGAACCGATACCTGAGGATAATTCATCATAGAGGGTCGAATCGGGAGATGATGAATGTATCCTTCCCATGAAGTCAGTGGAAAAAGTTGTTCTCTGTCTTACCTCACTGCACCGCCCGCTTCTCCTCCACCGGAGGGTTCTTGATCGTAACCGTAAGCGGCTGCGTATTCTTGCCGCGAACCTCCACGGCATACGTACCCGGCGCCGGGAACTTGTGTGCGAAGAACGTATACGTCTGCTGGCCGCCGCCCGCAAGGTCCTGCTTTTTCTCGGCCAGCTTGCCGTTGATCCACAACTCCGCCGTAAAGAACGTATCCCAGTTCGAGGACGGGACGCCTTCGTTGTCGAACCAGTAGCCGATACTCACCGAGACGTTCGGAAAGAAATACGGATTGCCGTTCTCGTCACGACCGCCGCCGGTGCTTCCGCTGACCGTGGGGTATGCTTCTACGGACTTTATTGCTGCAGGTCGATAGGTTGGTGACATACTACCAAAATTATAAAAATAATATAATAAATTTCCCCTCACCCCTATTGACCCCGGCCGATGCAATGTTTACGAGGCGGGGAAGGTCGTCTACCGTTTGTTGGGAACGCAGGCGACTATCCGGGGGTACTACGGTTCGAGAGGGAAAGGAGTGCGATAGTGATCCCTGCTTTTGGAAAGGGTTAACTTTTAGACAGTTTCTTTGCGGCGTATCCTCTCTTCCCACACAGGGGAGAGGTGGAATCGCGAAGCGTTGTAAAGAGCATGGTATCACTCACGGTATCATCCCCGACGGGAGGAGGGGTGGCCATATTGACGTTGCCTCTACACAGGTATGGCTGCAGCGATCCGCCGGCGGTCTCGGTCGTTCCACATTCCTTGTGTCAGCCCTCTTGTCGTGGCCCATTGCCCGGGCGTGCAGCCCACATCGCCCCATCCTCGGTGAGCCGGTAGATGATCCAGTTCCCCTGCTGGTCGCCGGCGATCAGCCCTGCTGTTTTCAGGACTGAGAGATGGTAGGACAACTTTGAATCTGCTATTGCAAGCACCGCCTTGATGACACAGACGCAGAGCGGCTGCACGGAAAGCATCGCGAGGATCTTGAGGCGGAACGGATCGGCAAGTGCGCGGTGGACGGTGCTCTCCCGTGTGAGCGCCGCATCATCCGGCAACTGCTCTACCAGTCCTGCGATGCCGCCGCTCCGGCAGAGCGACTCCTCGACGTCGGGAGGGAGGGGCAGGGATGCATCCCGGTCTTTCCTGTCTTCTGTCATCGGGATATCACATGTCATTTCAAAATAATACGAAATTGAAATGCCTTAACCTTTTGTTGCTACCCTATGAGGTACGAACCGGTCGTTCGACTGCAGAGAATAAAAGCGTGGACAGTGTAAGTGTCGGTTTCACCGGCGGCAGGGGCCGCACGGATCATTCCGATCCAGGCACTACCGCAAGCTCGTGAATGATCCTCCGCTTCAACTCTTTTTGAAATCAAAATATTTATCGGGTGGTGATGCCCACTGTATTTCAAATAATGTTGAAACACCATAGAGAAGTATCACCATGACGGACGTCGCCAGCAAAAACCAGAAGAAAAGCATCGCCGGAAGGTTCAGAAGACTCCCTGCACCGGAGAGCAGTTGCAGGTGCGGCGGTGAGTGACCGATGGGTACCGTCGACCAGGTACATCCTCCTGCAGCGGGCCCGCGTCTCTCGGTGATCGACCGCTATCTGACGCTCTGGATCGTGATTGCCATGATCGCCGGTGTCGCCGTAGGCTACTTTCTCCCCGGCGTGCCGGAGGTGATCACCGGCTTTTCGATCGGCACCACCTCCATCCCGATCGCGCTCGGGCTGATCCTGATGATGTACCCGCCGCTCGCAAAGGTCCGCTATGAGGAACTCGGCCGGGTCTTCCGCGACACCCGGGTACTCGCCCTCTCCCTCGTCCAGAACTGGATCGTCGGCCCGGTGCTGATGTTCCTCCTCGCGGCGGCGTTCCTCGCAGGGCGGCCCGAGTTCATGTACGGTCTTATCCTGGTGGGCCTCGCCCGGTGCATCGCCATGGTGATCGTCTGGAACGATCTCGCGAGAGGCGACTGCGAGTACTGCGCCGCCATCGTCGGCGTCAACTCGATCTTCCAGGTGCTCTTCTACGCCGTCTACGCCTACGTCTTCATCACCGTCCTCCCGCCGCTCCTTGGTCTCGGGGCCGGAACAGAGGTGCCGATCACCATCACGGGCGTCGCCGTCACGGTCTTTATCTACCTGGGCATCCCGTTCATCGCCGGATTCCTGACCCGGTTCGCGCTCCTCCGGGTGAAGTCGAAGGAGTGGTACCACAAGCGGTTCATCCCGAAGATCTCGCCGATCACCCTGATCGCCCTGCTCCTCACCATCGTGGTGATGTTCTCGACGCAGGGCGGCAACATCGTGGCGCTGCCGTTTGACGTCGTCCGGATTGCCATCCCGCTCACACTTTACTTCCTGATTATGTTCTCCACGAGCTTCTGGATGAGCTGGAAGATCGGAGTCGACTACGGAAAGTCAACATCACTTGCGTTCACCGCCGCGAGCAACAACTTCGAGCTCGCCATCGCCGTCGCCATCGGGGTCTTCGGGATCGGCTCCGGCGTGGCGTTTGCCACCGTCATCGGGCCGCTCATCGAGGTGCCGGTGTTGCTCGCTCTCGTCAACGTCGCCCTCCGGCTCCGCGACCGCTGGTACGGAGGAACAGTCGAAGCATATTGTCCCGCGCCACATGAGGGATTATCATGAAGAACGAACTTATCGTCGAATGGCAATGTCGGAAAAGACATCGAGAACACCTGCGAGCGTTGCGGCGAGACCGGGCGGACGGTGATGGATATCGTCGAGCGGATACGCCCGGTGATCGAGGAAGAGGGCATCACGGTCCAGGTTGTCGAGACCGTCCTCGAAGACGATGCAATAGCAGACTCAAACAGCATCCTCTTCAACGGCAGACCATTTGAGGACTTCATCGAAGGCATGAAGGTTACCAGCACTCCCTGCGCCTCCTGCGCCTGCATCACCGGGCAGGACGACGTCGAGTGCCGTGCGGTCGAGTACGGCGGCGAGCGTTATGAGTCGATCCCGCCGGAACTGATCGCCCGGGCGGTATTGAAGGCGCTCGGGCTGGAGTGAGACCATGAAGAAGAAAGTGCTCTTCGTCTGCACCCACAACGCCGCCCGTTCGCAGATGGCTACCTGAACGCCCGTTACGGCGACCGTTATGAGGTCTTTTCCGCCGGCACCAGGCCCGGAACTCTGAACCCTTATGCGGTCGGGGCGATGGCCGAGATCGGGATCGATATCTCCGGGCACCGCGTCAAAGACATCGCCGAGTTCGATGAGCACGAGATGGATTATCTGGTTACGGTCTGCGAGGGAGGGGTCTGTCCGCTCTTCCCCCGGGCAAAGGAGGAGATACGCCGGGAGTTCCCGGACCCGTCGAAGCTCACCGGCACCGACGAGGAGATCGTGGCCGGTATCCGGCGAATCAGGGAAGAAATCACCGCCTGGATCGACGCGGCGTTCGGGGCGATGTGAATGGTGTTCACCATCGTTGCCTACTCGGGGTCTCGACCGCCGGGAAGCGGCCGCTCAGGCAGGGACAGCGGTCATGTGCCGGTGGCATGGTCGAGATCTGCTCGCGGCCACCCGGCCGACGGCGTCGCTGGGGGCTGTGGTCCGGCACGCAGATCGCGTTCTCGTGCTGGACGGGTGCGGTGACTGCTACGGGAAGAAGGGGGCGCGGGACCGGTGTCGAGCTGCACCTGAACATCATCGCAGCATCCTGCGACAGCGAGAAGAACGGAACGGCCGAGCCCCGGTTCGATGAGATCGAACGTCTGGTCTCCGCTGTGCTTGAGGCGTTCCGGCGATGAACTGCGGTGATGACTGAATCCCGGTTTACCAGTTCGATGATAGTGTTTTCTATTGTGATCCGCGCTTTTTCCTTATGCATCAACTCTATCTCATACGCACAAAGACCTTCTTGACTGGTAGCACCGGGAACCTGTCTCCCCTTGATTCATACTAGATATACGGTGTTTTTTCTGTGCGGTCCTTTCCGATGTGCCCGATAAAGTCAGGCTCTAGTACTCTCTTCAAGAGGGCGCACCCCCACGCATGATCGTACCTCAGGTGGTGAACGTCAAATTTTTTCACTTATCTATAACCCGGGCTTGGAGTGCGAGGGGTGGGATTCGAACCCACGGACCCCTGCGGGAGTGGATCTTAAGTCCACCGCCTTTGGCCGGGCTTGGCTACCCTCGCTCGAAAAATATCCTGTACCTATTATCTATCGCAGGTATTAAGCTCAGCGTCCGGTGAAGACGACCCGGCCGGCCGTTCATTGCACCGAACCCCGGTCAGTGCAGGAGCCAGAAGGTATTTGGGGTATCGTTACGATTTTGCAGGAGAGCATGGGGAGAACCCGGGACAACGGAGGCAACCATGGAGGCGGATCGTAACCCGTACGATAGCAAGCCGGAAATGCCCTGCCGGCACGCCCGGACCGATAAAGACGGCGTGAACTGCCAGGACCGCTGCCGGCTCGTCAATTTCGCGTTCGGGAGCATATCGAAGGGTGCGGTGCTGCTGCTCGTCCAAGCGAAGCAGGCCCCGGTCCAGGGCAGGCTCTGCCAGCCCGAGCAGGGGGCGGCGGACGGCCTTCACCGGACACGAGCCCGAAGAACGCCCGAACACGGCAGCGGCGGACACAAACACGGAGGATAAACCGATGACGGACACCCGGACGCTTCTCTCGGCGCTCTCGTTCGGGCTCGCAGGCGCCTGTTTCTTCGCGTACCCTGCAATCCGGCCCTACACCGACGAAGCGTCCCTCGCCGGCGCCGAAGCATTCGCTTCACCCGCCTGGCTTCTTTCGCATACGCTCGCCATAGTCGGGTTCATCCTGCTCACGCTGGGGCTGCTCGGCCTGTATGGCCGTCTCCGCGGAACGAAGGCCGAAACCTGGGGCATCACGGCGCTTGTCCTGACCTGGATCGGCACCGGACTGATCCTGCCCTACTACGGGGTCGAGACCTTTGCGCTGCACGCCGTGGGCAGGGAAGCGCTCCGGGAGAACAGCGTCGGCCTGTTTGTAACGCTCACGGACTCGATCCGGTTTGGGGAGTGGGTCTGGCTCTTCACGTTCGGTCTCCTCGCTCTTGCAGCCGGCGCCATCCTGTTTGGGATCGCGATCTGGCGGTCGGGTCGCCTCCCCCGGTGGAGCGGTATTCCCCTGGCGCTCGGCTTCGCGCTCTTTCTCCCGCAGTTCTTCACGCCCCCGCCGGTCCGGGTCGCCCACGGGCTGCTCGTCCTCGCCGGGTGCTGGCTCGTGGCGTGGAGCATGGTGAACCACCGGACGGGCGAAGGGGACGCACGCTCCCGGTAACCATCTCCCGTGCGGAGTCAACCTTCCTGGCCTATGAACCGGTAGTTCGTGATGAGCATTGAAGCGCACCGAAAGAAAAATGCCGGGTATCCCGCCGCCCTACTGCAGCACGATGTAGGCAAGGATCGAGAGCAGGAACGCAAGCGCAAGGATCATAAAACTGATCGGGGCGATGAACGCGAGCATCGCGTTGACGGTGCTTGCAAGTTGCGAGACCCGCTGCGACCCGAAGACGACGACCCCCTCGCACGAAGCCGTTGCCGCCCCCACCCGGGCTGGGGCAAGGTCGGCGACCGCCTCCCGGACCGCCTGCTCCACATACGGGACGATCTCCTCCACCGGCACCCGATACCCGACCGGGTTCTTGCCGCTGATGGTATTTACCGTGTGGGTATCGGTGGTCATGACCTCGGCCTCGTCAACGTGGCCGAGCACCACGGAGCGAAGTCTCTCCCGGACGCCCGGGACCATGTTGTTCCCGTCGATCAGGACGTAGGCCGCCCGCTCTCCGCCGACCTCCGTCGCCAGCACCTGCACCCCGAGCGACCCGAACCCCTGCTCGCGGGTGAACGGGACCCGGACATGCGAGACACCGATCGCGAGCGTTTCCATGGGAAGATCCCGGGCAACCCTGAACCCCTCGCGTGCGGCGGCGATGTACTCCGTCGCGATCCGGGTTGCCGGGAGGACCGGAGAACCCACACTGGCCATGCAGTTGTGGGCGTCCACGAAGGCGACCGCCGAGAAGGCGCATCTTCCTTCGGCCATGATCACCGTCCCGATCGAGTAGTCGAGGTCCTCCGTCCGTTCCGGAGAGCGGGTGCTCACCATCAGGAGGGCGTCTCCGAACCGCTGGCAGAGGATTGAGACCGATCCCGACGCGACCCGGACCGGGCGGCTCGCGGAGCCGGAGAAGGTGAGCCTTTCCCGGGACGCCTCAACGGCGCGGGCGATCTTATCGATCTCGCTCTCCGAGACCAGGTTGAAGTCGTGGGTGGCGCAGCCGTGAGCGACCAGCGTCTCCTCGGGAAACGTGTCGTGGAGGATCCGCGGAAGGTTGCCGCCGCCGACGTCGCCCATCGGCCCGGGATGGACGTTCGGGACCGTGAAGAGAGCGTCCTCCCCGGAGTCGCGGGAGAAGAAGAGCGAGACCTGCGGGACGTAGACCTCCTCGCCGATCTCGCGGAAGAAGTCCTCCATCTTCTTTGAGTCGTCGGTCAGGTGGGCGATGAAGGTGTTGAGGAAGTTAAGCCCGCTGATCTGGAACGCCCGCTTCAGCGGCCGCTCGATCAGCCAGATCAGGAAGACAAAGACCAGCCCGAAGACTCCCTGGAGGAGGAGAGCGTAGGGCACGAACCCTGGAGTAAAATACCAGGCCCCGACCGTTATCCCGGCTGCGCTCTGGAGGAACGCGGGAAGGACCATCCGGATGATCCGGTAGTCGGCCACGGCAACGAGGACCAGCAGCCGGAGGCCGAAGACCAGGCCGAGAGCGACCGCATAAAGTGCGGGAAAGACCTCCCTCCCGAAGACCAGGACCGGCGAGAGGCTCAGGATCACGGAGAGAACCGTGCAGGCCAGGGCGAGGAGGGCCGACCGGTTCCAGGTGAGTTGCCCGCCGGAATATCCCACCAGAGGCACGGTCAGCAGGAAGGCGACCAGTGCCGGGACGGAGAACCCGAGGGTCCCGACCAGGAAAAATTCTTGTCCGGCCCGGTAGGTGGCGGCGTCGATGATGAGCCCGAGCACGACGATGAGCGCAAGGGACCTCGGCCAGGACGGGGCGGAGAAGATGTACCGCGTGAGCCGCTCGACACGCACATCGGGACCGGATTCCATCAGGCGCCCCCGGATGCCACTCCCGGACCGGGGGCAGGAGCCGGTGTCATCCCGCCGGCACATTGCACGTTATTCCCCATAATTTAGGTCAGTATTTCTCCGGGCTCGCCAAAGACCTTCCGGTACCGTGCAAGCATCCGGTCCCAGTCCGGAAGGTTCGTCTGGGTGCCCGTCCGCTCGACGACATAGGACGAGACCACCGCCCCTGCACGACAGCAATCGAGCGGGGTGTAGCCCTTCCGGAACGCCGTGAGGAAACCGGCCCGGTAACCGTCGCCGGCGCCCGTGGGGTCGACGGCATCCACCCTGACGGCCGGGACATGGTGCTCCTCGCCGTCCATGCAGAGGACGCTCCCCTCCGCCCCCCGGGTCGTGACCGTCATGGGGACCGACGCAACGAGCGCATCCTGCTCCACCCCGAGCATATCGCACATCCGGTCCATCTCGTGGTTGTTCGAGAAGAGGATGTCGACGTTTGCAAGGATAACCTCGAGTTGCTCGGGGGTGTAGCGAAGGAGGTCCTGGCCCGGGTCGAAGGAGGCGAATTTGCTCTTCCGGGCCACCCGGACGTTGAAGTCGGGGTCGGCCGTCGCCATGTGGACGAAGTCGAGGGCGGGGGCCTCCGCACGGGAGAACGCGGCCGACGCACCCCATTCAAAGAAGGTCTCCTGGTCGCCGGCGTCGTCCGTAAAGACGTATGCGGTTGCGGTGCGGGCATCCCCGACCACGGAGAAGTCCTGCACGATCTCGAGGTCGTGCATCCAATGGTCGTAGTCGCTGCCCGGAAAATCGCCGCCGACCGATGAGATCAGGCGGCACCGCTCCCCGAGCATCGCGATCCCGACCGCGATATTCGCCGCTCCGCCGCCGAAGTAGACGGAATGGGCGGTGATATAGGTCGAGTTGTGCCTTCCGGGGAGTTTCGGCACCCGGAAGAGATGGTCGACGGCGGTATGCCCGACGACGGAGATCATAGTTCCTCCACTTCCTGCACCTTCAGCGGAACGTCGCGCAAAGCCTTGCCGACAACCGACTTTGCTATCCGCGATGCGTGTTCGCCGGATTCCGCACGGAAGACCTTCATCTGAAGGACGAGGCCGACGAGGGCGGTGTTCGCCACCACAAGAGCGGTGTCGAGATCCCCCTCGCAGAGGGGGCAGGCGCTCACCCCGGCCTCGATCTCCACGAACTTTGCCGAAGGATTGAGCCGTTTCCCCGCCTCGCTGATCGCGATGCTCACGGCATCGTCCATCGACCTGACATCTTTAATTATCCACGCTGATTCAAGCGTAACCAAATAATCCGGCATAATCTCTCCGAAATAGGCGTCCTACCAGGTCTCACGGTGCGTGTGCTCGTCCACCGGCATACGCTCCATAGGTTCGAGCGGCGGCGTTCCCCTGCCGACCGCGAGAAGCGCGACGGGACGGACATGCTGGGGGAGGCCCAGGGTCTCGCGAACAGAGTCTTCGTTGAACGCCCCGGTCCAGCACGAGTGCAGGCCCCGGGCATGTGCGGCGAGCATCATATACGTGCAGGCGATGGTGGCGTCCTGCACCGCGTAGAGGATCCCCCGCTCCCCGTAGTGCGACATGGACCGTACGTAGTTCGCACAGACCGCAAAGACCGCAGGGGCCTCCCGGATGTGCACCTGCTCGAAGGCCGCGAGCGCAAGCTCCTCCCTCGCGTCTTCGTAGGTTACGATGACGACGTCCCATGCCTCACGGTTTCCGGCGCTCGGCGCCGTTCTCGCAGCGGCGAGGATGTAGTCGATATCCTCCGGGTCAAGCGGTTCCCCGGAGTATTCCCGAACCGACGACCGCGTTTTTAAGAATCGAAGAAAATCAGATGAGTTCATGCTCTTTGAGCGTATCCCACGCAGCCTGTGCGGCGGTCGTAACGGCGCTGACGCCTCTGCTCAGCCGTTCCGACGCGGCGCCCAGTTCCATGCTCTCGGTGAGAGCGATCGCTTCGTTGAGGTGATCGATGGCCTTCTTAAATTCACCAAGTTCCGTGCCCCCATACGCAAACTCGAGCTCCGAACGGATTGACTCGAGCACCATCACGAGCATCCGTTTTCCGCCGGGTTTCTCCTGGAGCGGAAACTGGATCAGGGCTGTCGTCAGGTGCGACCCGACAATCAGTTCGGATTTCGCCCGTTCGGCAAACTGGTAGACCCTGACGGCGGTTTTGAGATCCATACTCATACTGGAACTCGCTAGTATAAAAAGTATCGAAAGAGAAGAGCGGGACGGCTTATCTTGATTTCTGCTTGGTCCCGAGAGCCGACACCTTGGCGCGCCGTATACACCGGCGTACCCGTGCGTCCATGGTGGGGGCGCCTCCACCTCGGCCTCGGCCGCCGCGTCCACCCCGTCCGCCGCGTCCGCCGCGCCGGGAGTCCTGTCCTTCCCTGTTTGCTCGTTTGAGGATAGCCGCCGCAGGCTTGAACCGCTGGTTCGGGCCGGGTCTCTTCACTTCGCCTTCACTTGCAGGGACGAGTCGTATCTGCCCCTTTACGCCCTTAACCTGGGCCCACTGAACACTTCCTGTCTTTCCCATGATAGAACTCCTTTATGATTATGAACTGACCCTCTGATAAAAGTAACCCGGAGCCCGGCCGGGACAGACCGGGTCCGGGGCGGGAGGCAATCGTTCCGGAGATCAGGCGAGTAATTCTTTTAGTTCGCGCCTGAGGACCTCGCTGACGACCTTGCCGTCCACGCTCCCCCTGAGTTCCTGCATGACGACCCCCATCAGGGGACCAAGTGCGCCCATGCCCTTCTCGCGGGCGAATGCCTCCCGCTCGGCCACGATGCGGTGCACGATCGCTTCCACATCGGCCCGCGACACGGCGGGGGCCATCCTGGCAATGGCTGCATCCACCCGCTCCCGGGGCGTTCCGCCGCCACCGCCCGCCGTCCGGGCGAGTTCGGTGATCAGGTCGGGGATCGCCTCCTTTGCAGCCCGGCCGGCTTCCACGGCGGAGAGGAGGGTAAGGATCTCCTCTTTACTCACCCGGTCGACGGCCACGCCGTCGCGGGCAAGTTCCCGGCAGGTGGCAAGCAGTGTCCGTGCCGCGGTGGTGGGGCGGACACCGGCGGCGACGGCCGCTTCAAACGTCGGCAGCCGCTCGGAGAACGCCATCTGGTGCGCCAGCGCCTCGTCAAGCCCGAACGCCCTGACAAACCGCTCCGCCCGGTCGGTCAGAAGTTCGGGCACCGCGATGCTCTCCCAGCGGTCCTTATCGATCTCAACCGGAAATACGTCGGTCTCGGGGTACATCCGTGCAGCTCCGGGAAGCGGGCGCATGTAGGCCGTGCTCCCTTCTTCCAGCATCTTCCGGGTCTCCTCGGGCACGCCGGAGAGGGCCATCTCCGCGCGGATCATCACCTGCTCGATCGCGCAGCCGGCCCGCTCTCTTCCCGCCGCCACGATGACGACGCAGTCCTCTTCCGCGGCACCGACGACCTCCCGCAGCCGGGCGACCTCCTCTGCGGTGACGCCGTAGGCGGGGAGTTCGTCGGTGTGGAAGATCCCGCCGACGCCGCACTTCTTCGCGTAGTCCGACATCTCGCTCCCGAGGCGGCGGCCGGGCTGGATCTCCCGCCCGACGAGACCTGCAAACCCGCAGAGCCGGATAGCGAGGATGGACTTTGCCTTCTTCAGGATGGAGGATGCCGTTCCGGCAAAGAGTTCGGTGACGTCGACGACGGTGTGGTCGACCCGTGCGCCGCGCTCCCGTAAAGCGTCGCGAACGGCAAGGAGGTTCGTCTGCCGTTCGACCTCGCGGCTGACCACCTCGGCGATGAGGTTGAGCTCCTGAACGCCCTTGATCTCAACCCGTGCGCCGCCGGCGATGGAGACGTTGATGTCCTGCCGGATCGTCCCGAGGCCCCGTTTCACCCGGCCGGTGGAGCGGAGCACCATGCCGATATACTCGGCGATCCGCTGGACGGCCTTTGGGGTGTGCATGCAGGGCGCGGTGGTGATCTCGACGAGCGGGATACCCAGGCGGTCGAGTGAGAAGGTATCGCCCTCGACCCGTTGCGCCGCCTCCTCTTCCAGGCATATCGTCTCGATCCGGCAGCCGTCCGGGAGGGCGCCGGAGAGCGCAACGAGCGCCGTCCGCTGGAACCCGCTGGTGTTCGAACCGTCGATGACGAGTTTTCGCATCGTCTGCACCTGCTCGACGGGGGTCATGCCGAGCATCTTCGCTATCGTGAGGCAGACTTCGAGCGCCTCGGGGTTCATCGGGGCAGGAGGCTCCTCGTCGTGCTCCACCAGACAGACCGTATCGTAGGTATAGTAGCAGAACTTCCGGACGAGTTTCATCTCTTCCCGCGCCGCCCGGTCGATCTCACCGAGTTCGCTCTCCGTCGCCCGGAGGTAACGGTAAAACTCTCCCGTCCGCTCGCTGGTGTCCCGGAGAAGGGTCGGGCACCGGCAGAAAAGTTTCTCGGCGGTGTCGAGTTGCTGGTGGATCTCGATCCCGGCTTTGAGGCCGAGTTCCTTATAGTCCATTACTCGACCTCCGCCGGATCTCGCCCGCAAGGTCGGTCTGCATCAACTCGCCCGCCCGTTCGGGGTCTTTTTCATTCCCGAGCACCCACATCAGTTTGACGAGCGCCGCCTCGGGGAGCATGTCCTCCCCCTCAACCACGCCGGCGGCAAGAAGGTCTCTTCCGGTGTTGTAGACCCGGTCGCAGACCCGGCCGTGCAGGCACTGGGACGTCATGACGACGGTCGTCCCGTCCTCGATCATATCCCGGAGCGGGGGTATCCACTCCGTCGCCACGTGCCCGAGCCCCGTCCCCGATATGACCAGGCCCGCGTAGCCCTCAAAGGCGTCGAGGACCGCGGCGGGCATACCGGGGTAGAAGTTGAGGAGGGCGCAGCGCTCTTCGAGCGCATCGTGGAGTTCCGGCTCCCCGGTCCCCCGCCTGACCGCCTCGTCCGAGAGGGCGACGGAGAGGGAGGGGTAGTCGACGTAGCCGAGCGGCGCCATTCCCATGCTCCGGAAGGCGTCGCGCCGGGAGGTGTGCATCTTCCGGACCCTCGTCGCCCGGTGGATGGAGCACCGGTCGTCGTTCGTCGTCGCGTGCATCACCACCGCCACCTCGCCGAGGTCGCCGGCAGCGACGGCGGCGCTGCAGAGGGCGTTCATGGCGTTGTCGGAACTCGGGCGGTCGGCGGACCGCTGCGACCCGACAAAGACCACCGGCACCGGCGTCTTCAGCATGAACCTGACGGCCGCCGCCGAGTAGGCCATCGTGTCGGTGCCGTGGGTGACGATCACCCCGGAGACCCCGTGCCGGATCTCGTCGTAGACCGCCCGGGCAAGTTCCTGCCAGAGCGCCGGGCGCATGTTCTCCGAGAGGATGCTTGCGACCTGGCGGTCGCGGTAGCGGGCGATATCCCCGAGTTCCGGGATCGCCCGCAGGATGTCGCTCGCCGAGAACTGGCTCGTCACGGCCCCTGTCCGGTAGTCCACCCTGCTTGCGATCGTCCCGCCGGTGGAGATGATGGCGAGTTCCGGGAGGTCGGGGTTCTGGATGACGACTCCGGCGCCTGCCGGCGGCTGCGGAGCAGCGCGCTCAATCAGTTCGATCTTCTCGGGGGATGTCCCGATGTTGTAGCCGTTGTCCAGTTTGACGACGGCCATCCCGTCACGCTCGGTGATGTAGGTCCCGGTGAGGGCGGTCCCGCCGCTCGCGTACCGCACCAGGTCGCCGGTTTGCAGAGTCTCCGTTATGCTACCAGCCTCCGTGATTCAAGGATAAGGTGTTCAAGCGCTTGATTGAGCGCCGCATCGGTCTCCTCCGCCCATATCGCATCGCGGCGGAGGAGTTCTTTTTGTTCGGAAAGTTGCACCGCGACCGCCGCGGGCGCCGGGCCGCCGACGATGCCCCGCACCGCGACGGCGTGACGTGGATCGAGGGCTGCATCGATCCGCTCCTGGGTGACACCCAAGCCCACGACCGAGAGGCCGGCCGCTTCCCGTGCGGCGCCTTCGAGCGTGGCGAGGTCGAGCGAGCCGTGTCTGACCGCCCGCCCGACGATCCGGTGGGCGGTGCGGAAGGGAAGCCCGTAGTCCCGGACGAGGACGTCGGCAAGTTCCGTCGCGGTGGAGAAACCCCGGCCCGCCTCGGCGGCCATCCGCCCGGTGTTGAAGGCCGCAGAACCGATCATGCCGGAGAGAAGCGGGATGCTCTGCCGGACCGCCTCCACTCCCCGCCAGAGGTGCGGAGTCGCCTCCTGAAGGTCGCGGTTGTAACTCATGGGGAGCCCCTTCACGATGGTGACGGCCGCGGCAAGCTCCCCGGCGACCGATCCGGCCTTCGCCCGCATGATCTCGGCAACGTCCGGGTTCTTCTTCTGGGGCATGATCGAGGAGGACGAGCAGTAGGCGTCGTCCAGCTGGACGAACCCGACGAACGCGGTGCTCCAGAGGACGAGTTCCTCACAGAGCCTGCTTACCGTCGTCATGCAGGCGGCGGCGGCGGCGAGCACCTCGATGACGAAGTCCCGGGCGGCGACCGCGTCCATGCTGTTTCGCGCCGGGCGGGAAAAGCCAAGGAGGGCGGCGGTGTAGTTACGGTCGAGCGGAAAGCCGGTCGAGGCAAATGCCGCCGAGCCGAGCGGCGATACGTCCACACGGGCGTACGCCTCCCGGAGCCGGGCCGTATCGCGGGAGAAGGCCTGCTCGTAGGCAAGAAGGTAATGAGCCAGCGTCGTGGGCTGGGCGTGCTGGAGGTGGGTGAAGCCCGGCATCACCGTCTTCGTATGGGCGGCGGCAACGCTGAGCAGGGTCTGCCGCAGGTCGACAAGCGACCGCACGAGGGCGATGATCTCCTCTTTGAGCCGCATCCTCACGCAGGTGGCGACCTCGTCGTTCCGGGACCGCCCCATGTGGAGGCGGCCGCCGACGTCCTCCCCGACCCGGTCGATGAGGTAAGCCTCCTTTCCGGCGTGGATGTCCTCGAACCGTTCGTCGAACGCCTCTTTCGGGAGGCCGTGGTCGTGGAGGTCGAGGAGCGCCGCCATCAGCGCCCGTGCCGGTGCTTCTTCGATGATCCCCTGCCGGGAGAGGCCGAGGAGGTGTGCCATGTCCACGAGAAGGTCCACCTCCGCGATCCAGCGGTCGGCGTCCATCGAGGCAAGAAAGTGCTCGAGATCGCCCGAACGTTCGCCGGAGAGACGGCCCTGCCGAATCTGATCCGTTCGCATCCTATCAACAGTCCTGCCTGTACCGTTTGGCTCTATAGAGATTAAAACCACACCCGCGGCGGCGGGGAGGATACCGGAGGGGGTGCGATGCCCTGGGCGTGACTGCGGACGGTGCAGCGGACTTGAGTGCCCGAAAAATTCGAGATGAGTCTTGTTTTGATCTCGACTGCCGGATCGGTGGATGAAAAGGGCTCCGTATGCCGGACCCGGGGTATATCGCCGCAAGAGGGGGGGCAACGGGGAATGCGGGCCTGAGAAACTCGGAGAGTTTCGAAGGGAGTGCCTCTTTCTCTCGGGCGCGATAACCGCTGGAAAGCCGGTGAACGGGCAAAGCCCCAAACGTGCCCTCCTCATCCCCGGCATCCTCTCTCCGGGAAGGAGGCCGCCCCGTACGCATGGATTACCCCATAAGGAAAACAATTGGTCAAAAATTTCTACTATAGTATAACAAAAACCCTCATTTTCGATAAAACTATATACTGACAATATGAAGACTACTCACTATACTTGCAACTATTACCTATGGAAGATGCTTATGAGACCAATTATTGCAGTTGTTCTGGCCGTGGCCCTGGTTGCAGCGTTTGCATTTGTCTCCGGGTGCACGGGAACGGATACCGGCGACGTGACGCACCTACGGATCGGCTACCAGCCGAGCACTCACCAGACCGCACACATGACCGCGATGGAGAAGGGATGGTGGCAGACCGACCTTGCGCCCCTGGGCGTCACTCAGGTGACCGACTATAACTTCCCCACCGGGGCGCCTGAGATGCAGTCGATGCTTGCCGGGGACCTTGATGTCGCCTACGTAGGCTCCGCCCCGGTCATCGCGGCCGTGAGCAGCGGACTTGACGCCAAGATCGTTGCAGCGGTGCAGACGCAGGGGTCCGACCTGGTGCTCAGGAACGAGATCCCCTACTCGACCCCCGCAGACCTCGTGGGTAAGAAGATCGCAACCTTCCCGCCGGGGACGATCCAGGACACCGTTCTCAGGACCTGGCTTGAGGAGAACGGTGTCGACCCCGCAAAAGACGTCACCATCGTCGCCATGGACCCCGGCGCCGCCACCACCGCCATCTCCGCAGGCCAGGTCGACGGCGTCTTCCTGCCCCACCCGTCCCCGGCCGTCATCGAGGCGGAGGGCACGGGAAGAACCGTGGTGCAGTCGGGCGAGATGATCAAGGACCACTCATGCTGTGTCCTCGTTGCGAGCGGCTCCTTAATCCGCGAGCACCCGGAGATCGTCGAACAGATCGTTAAGACGCATATCAATGCGACGGAGTACAACCGCGAACACCTGGACGAGGCCGCATCCATCTACTCAAGGAAGACCGGACAGGACGTCGAGACCGTGAAGGCGTCCTTCAGGGACTGGGACGGCACCTGGACCACCGACCCGCGGGTCATCGCGCCGTCGGTAGTCGAGTACACGAACCTTCAGTACGACCTCGGCTACATCGACAGGCCTCTCACCGAGGACGATCTCTTCGACTTCTCGTTCTACGAGAAAGCCCGGGAATCATAACCCGGGACCTCCCCGCTTTTCCCTCCAAAAGTATCTTTTAGAGACATGCCGATGAAATAAGGGAAGAACCTTCCGGAGTGAGCCCGTCTTCACCCCGCCTTCCGGCAGGTAACCCACGCAGCGGAACTGAAGCCATGAACAAAAAGACACAGAAACGATTACTCGGCATCGCATCGATCATCGTCGTGGCGGTGATCTGGCAGATCGTCGCGGAATACGTGGTGGGGCAGTCCTTCATCCTTCCGAGCGTCAGCGACGTCCTCGGCGCGTTCGTCGAGCTTTTAGAGTCCGGCACCTTCCTCACCGACACCATGGTCAGTCTTGAACACTTCGGGATCGGACTCATCGTGGCGCTCCTCCTCGGCATTCCCATCGGGGTTTTGATGGGATGGTTCCGGGTGGCGGACTTCCTGCTCGACCCGATCATCGAGATCCTCCGCCCCATCCCGCCGCTCGCCTGGATTCCATTCGCCATCATCTGGTTCGGGCTCACCAGCCAGGCGGCGGGGTTCGTCATCTTTGCCGGAGCGTTCTTCCCGATCCTGACCGCGACCTATTCTGCATTTCGGGGCATTCCGAAGGTCTATGTCGAGGCGGGCAAGGTGCTCGGGTGCGACACCTCCTTTGAGGTGATCCGCTACGTCGCCCTTCCCGCAGCCGTCCCGTCGATCGTCTCCGGCATCAGAACGGCCATGGGCGTAGGGTGGATGTGCCTTGTGGCCGCCGAGATGTTCGGCGTCTCCACGTACGGCCTCGGCTACCAACTCTGGCACAACTACTACCTCCACCAGATGCCCGAAGTCGTCGCTTACATGTTGATCCTCGGGTTCCTGGGCCTCTTTATCGACCGGATCTTCCGAAACTACGTGGACCAGCGTCTCCTGCGGTGGCATGCAGGGGAGGTGGCTTAGCATGAGCGGGGTTAAGATACAGGGGATCAACAAGGCTTTCCCGAAGGAGGACGGCACCGTAACGCAGGCGCTTGCCGGCGTTACCCTGGATATCCGGGACAAGGAGTTCGTCTGCCTGGTCGGGCCGTCGGGGTGCGGGAAGACGACGCTTCTCCGGATCATCGCCGGGCTTGAGACCGCAACCGCCGGGAGCGTGACCGTCGACGGCCAGCGGGTCACCGGCCCGGCCCCGACGCGGGGGATGGTCTTTCAGGAGTACTCCCTCTTTCCCTGGCGGCGGGTGATCGACAACGTCGCGTTCGGCCTGGAGATGAAGGGCGTCGCAAAGGAGGAGCGCCGGAAGACGGCGGAGCGGTACCTCGAGATGGTCGGCCTCTCTCAATTCCGGGACGCCTACCCCTACGAACTCTCCGGCGGGATGCGGCAGCGCGTGGCGATAGCCCGGGCGCTTGCAAACGATCCCGAAGTCCTCCTCATGGACGAGCCGTTCGGCGCCCTGGACGCCCAGACCCGGAACAAGATGCAGAAGGAACTCCTCGCTCTCTGGGGCCAGACGAAGAAGACGATCGTCTTCGTCACCCACAGCGTCGACGAGGCGGTTTACCTCTCCGACCGGATCGTCGTCCTCTCCCCGCGGCCGGGGACGGTCCGGGAGGTTATCCCCATCCCCTGGCCGCAGCCGCGCGACCGGACCAGCGCCGAGTTCGCGGAAGTCCGCCGGAGGGTGCTCCGGATGATCGACGAGAGTGAAGACTTCTCGTAAGGTTTATTAGAGGAGATCTCAATTTTATAAAGGACTCATAGATCGGCAGGAGTTTTTAAAGATGGTACGAAAACCAGCGAAGATGTACAGGAATCTCGCAAAGAAAGCATATACACGCAGAGAATACATGGGCGGCGTTCCGGGCAGCAAGATTGTGCAGTTCGATATGGGCAACCTCAGCCAGGATTTCCCGGTTGAGTTCTCAATCGTCGCCGAGGAGACCTGCCAGATCCGCCACACGGCCCTTGAAGCCGCTCGTATCAGCATCAACCGGCAACTCCTCAAGGAAGTAGGGAGGGTAAACTACCATTTAAAGATCCGGACCTTCCCGCACCACGTTCTCCGTGAGAACAAGCAGGCGACCGGCGCAGGAGCGGACCGTGTCTCGGAAGGAATGCGCCTCGCCTTCGGGAAAGCCGTCGGCACCGCGGCACGGGTTGAACGGGGTCAGAAAGTCTTCACCGTCTGGACAAGCCCGCAGTATGCCGAGAAGGCAAAGATCTCTCTCCAGCGCGGCATCTACAAGATCCCGACTCCCGCAAGGATTGTCGAAGAGCGGGCACCGGAAGCATAAATCCGCACCCAGTCCCACCCTTTTTCCGGGGAGCAACCCGTAGATCCGGTACCCGTGGGAATGTGGATTATTATAAACCCTTCCCGCCAGTATACATGATGATAAATTCGGCAGATTCGACACTTTCGGGCGCACTGGCAGAGGCTACAGAGAGAGCCCTCGTAGAGGCCGAGCTCCGGCTTCCTCCCGACGTACTTGCAGTGCTCCGGCGGGCGGCGGCGACCGAGAGGAACGAGATCGCACGCCAGGAGTTCACGAACATCCTGGAGAACGTCGAACTCGCCCGGGAACGGCGGGTGCCGATCTGTCAGGATACCGGGGTGCCGGTCGTCTATATCACCCTGCCTCCCGACGTTCCGTTCTCCGCTTCCCTCTTTACGGGGGTGCGGGAGGGGGTGCGCCGGGCGACGGCCGCGATCCCTCTCCGCCCGAACGTCGTCGACCCGCTCACCCGGGAAAACACCGGGGATAACACCGGTGTCGGGGTGCCGGTCGTCCACGTGGCGCCCGGGGACCGGTTCACGGTGACGGTGCTCCCGAAAGGTGCAGGCTCCGAGAACGTCTCAAGGATAGGGATGCTTCTCCCCTCGCAGGCGGCGGAGGTCCCGAAGTTCGTCGTCGAGACGGTGCTCCTCGCGGGAGGCAGGCCCTGCCCGCCCGTCATTCTCGGCGTCGGGATCGGCGGGACGTTTGACGCGGCGGCGGCACTTGCAAAAGAAGCCCTGCTCCTCCCGGTCGATACCATGGACCGTGACGAGCAGGAGATCTGCGATGCGGTCAACGCCCTCGGTATCGGGCCGATGGGTCTCGGCGGCGATACGACGGCGCTTGCGGTGAAGGTGAAGCGGGCGGACTGCCACACCGCGTCCCTCCCGGTGGCGGTGAACGTGCAGTGCTGGGCCTGCCGCCGGGCGACCGTGGAGGTGCGGTGGTGACGGACCTCGTAACGCCGCTCGGCGACGAGGTCCTCTCGCTCCGGGCCGGCGACCGGGTCACCCTCTCCGGGACGATCTACACCGCCCGGGACGAGGCCCATCTCCGCATGATGAAAGAAGGCATACCCTTCGATCCGAAAGGCGCCGCGGTCTATCACTGCGGCCCGGTGGTGAAGGGCGATCGCCTCGTCGTTGCCGGGCCCACCACGTCGGCCCGGATGAACGCCCTCACGGGTTTCCTCATCGACGCGGGCGTCCGGGTCTTCATCGGCAAGGGCGGGATGGGGCCCGAAGTGGTCGAGCAACTCCGGGGGCGCGCCGTCTACCTCGCGCTCACGGGGGGGTGCGCCGCGCTCGCCGCCTCCCGCCTGCTTCTATCCGGCGTCTACTTCGAAGACCTCGGCATGGCTGAAGCCGTCTGGGTCATCAGGGCCGATCACCTGCCGCTGACGGTCGGAATCGACGCCCACGGCGGCGATCTCTTCCGCGCCGTACGCGAGAAAGCGAAAACACAATTTCACCAGCGATTCAATACCATGTAGGATGCCGTCTCATGAAACTTGTCATCGATGAAAGCCGCTGCAAAGGCTGCAACCTCTGCGTGCTGGTCTGCCCCTATGGGATCTTTCAGGAAGGGACGGAACTCAATCGCCGGGGGATCGTCTCCCCGGTCCTCGACCGCCCGGAACGGTGCACGAACTGCCGGCTGCAGGCCCTCTACGGGCGGACGCTCTGCGGGGTCTGCCAGATGATCTGCCCCGACCAGGCCATCTCCTGGGTTGACGAGAAACCGTTCGAACCGCACCGGGTGGAGGTGGAGTTTTGAGCCGGGTTGAGTTCATGCAGGGAAATGCCGCCTGTGCCGAGGGTGCGCTTGCCGCGGGGTGCCGGTTCTTCGGCGGCTATCCGATCACGCCGTCGACCGAGATCGCCGAGACCATGGCCCGAAGACTCCCGAAAATCGGCGGGGTCTTCATCTCCATGGAGGACGAACTTGCAAGCATCGCCTCGGTGATCGGGGCCGCCTGGACGGGAACAAGGGCGATGACCGCGACAAGCGGCCCCGGGTTCTCGCTGATGATGGAGAACATCGGCTATGCGGCCATGACCGAGACGCCGTGCGTCATCGTCAACGTCCAGCGGGGCGGCCCGAGCACCGGCCAGCCGACGCGGGCGGCGCAGGGGGACATGCTCCAGTGCCGGTTCGGGTCGCACGGCGACTACAGCACCATCGCGCTCACCCCGAACTCCGTTCAGGAGATGTTCGACCTGACGGTGAAGGCGTTCGCCCTCGCGGACCGGTTCAGAGTCCCCACATTCCTGATGGCCGACGAGATCGTCGGCCATATGCGGGAGCGGGTGACCATCCCCGACGCCGTCGATATCGCCCCCCCGCGACCGCTTGCGGAAGGTTCTCTTCCGTTCGAGGCCGGTGCCGACGGCGTTCCCGGGTTCGCGCCCTTCGGCTCGGGGAGGTCCGTCCACGTGACGGGCCTCACCCACGACGAGCGGGGTTACCCGGACACGACCGACCCCGAAGCGCACGCGAAGCTCGTGCGCAGGCTGGTCGCGAAGGTCGAGTTGGCCCGCCACGATATCGCCGACTACGAGGTCACGAACCCCGATGCCGGGACGGTCTTCATCTCCTACGGTGCGCCGTCACGGGCGGTGGAGCAGGTGATCCACGACCATCCGGACGACACGGTCGGCCACCTGCGCCTTCGCGTCGTCTGGCCGTTCCCGGAGCGTGCCCTGCAGGAGTTCCCGAACGCCGACGTCTTCCTGATGCCGGAACTGAACATGGGCCAGATGGTGCGGGAGGTCCAGCGCCATGTAGACCGGCCGGTCGTCTCCCTGCCGAAGATCGGGGGAGAACTCCACACCCCCGCCGAACTTGCGCGGGCCCTGGAGGCGCACCGATGACCGCGCCCGACTGGCTCCGGAAAGACCGCCTGCCCCACATCTACTGCACCGGGTGCGGCAACGGGACGGTCATCAACTGCACCCTTGCGGCGGTGGAGGAGATGGGCTGGAAGCGGAACGAGACGGTCTTTATATCCGGGATCGGGTGCTCTTCCCGCGCTCCCGGGTACATCCTTACCGACTCGCTCCATACCACGCACGGGCGGGCGCTCGCCTTCGCCACCGGGGTGAAACTGGCACGCCCGGACTTCAACATCGTCGTCTTCACGGGAGACGGCGACCTTGCCGCCATCGGCGGGAACCACTTCATTCACGCCTGCCGCCGGAACGTGGACATGACGGTGGTCTGCATGAATAACCTGATCTACGGCATGACCGGCGGGCAGGGGAGCCCGACGACCCCGCCGGGAGCGTTCTCGACGACGACGCCCTACGGGTCGAGCGAACCGGCCTTCGACCTCGCGGAACTTGCCGTGGCGGCGGGCGCAAACTACGTCGCCCGCTGGACTTCCTACCACGTCAAGGAACTCACGAAGGCCATAACCGCCGGAATGCAGACGCCGGGACTCGCGTTCGTCGAGGTGAGGACCCAGTGCCCGACGAATTACGGCCGCCACAATAAACTCCGGCGCGTCTCGGACATGATCGAGTATCTCCGGAGCCATGCGATGCTCGTCGAGAAGTACAACCGGACGGTCGCGGAGGGGAGACCGATCCCGGACGGGACCTTCACCGTCGGGGAACTGGTCCGAAGGAGCCGGCCGGCGATGGGGGCGCGCCGATGAGACACGAGATCCGGTTCTCGGGATACGGCGGGCAGGGGATCATCCTCTCCGCGGTCATCCTCGGCCGGGCGGCGGCGCTCTACGACAGCAAATACGCCGTACAGACGCAGGTCTACGGCCCTGAAGCCCGGGGCGGGGCCTCGATGGGGCAGGTGGTGATCGATGATGCGCCCATCCTCTACCCCGAAGTGGCCGACCCCGACATCTACGTCATCATGTCCCAGCAGGGGTTTGAGAAGTACGGAGTTCGGGCGCGGGAGGACGCGGTCATGCTCCTTGACGCCGACCTGGTCCGGTCGCGTCCGATCTCGCGTTACTGCGAGATCCCGGCAACGGCGGAGGCTAAGGGGACCCTCGGCCGGGAGATCGTGGCAAATATCGTGATGATCGGCGCTCTCGTGGCCGCAACCGGGGTTGTGAGCAGGGAGGCGATCGAACGCGCGGTGCTCGACAGCGTGCCGAAAGGCACCGAAGATCTGAATCTCAGGGCACTGAAGCGGGGATTTGAACTCGGTGAAAGGGGTCGTAAAGATGAAGCTGCTTGAATTTGAGGCAAAAGAACTCTTCAGGGAGGAAGGCATCCGGGTGCCGAGGGGCCTCCTGGTCAGCGAGCACGAGGAGATCCTCCTCCACATGAACGAACTCGGGAAAAAAGTCGTCGTCAAGGCGCAGGTGGACGTCGGCGGCCGGGGCAAGGCCGGCGGCGTCCTCATGGCCGACGCCTCCAATGTCGTCGAGACGGCGCGGCACCTTTTCCACACCCCGATCAAGGGCGTACCCGTCCCCCGGGTTCTCATCGAGGAGCGCCTCGCGATCGAGCACGAGTACTACGTCTCCATCGCCATCGACCGCTCGGCGAAGCAGCCGGTGATCCTCTTTGCCGACGTCGGCGGCGTCGAGATCGAGGGGACGGCAAAGGAGAACCCCGATGCGATCAGAAAGATCACGTTCTCACCCCTGCTCTCCGATGTCCCGAACTTCCTTCTCCGTGAACTCACCGGGAACGTCCCGGACGGCGTTCGGGAGATGATCAATAAACTCTATCATGTCTTCTGCAAGAAGGACGCTCTTCTCGCCGAGATCAACCCGCTCGTGACGACGCCGGAAGGAGTCTACGCGGCCGACGCGAAACTCATCATCGACGACAACGCCCTCGCCCGCCAGGGGATAGCGGTCAATCGCGACCTCTCGGAGCGCGAGCGTGAGGCGGAGAAGCACGGGTTCTCCTATGTGGAGCTCGGGGGGACCATCGGCGTCATCGGCAACGGCGCCGGGCTCACGATGTCGACGCTCGACCTTATCGAGTATTATCACGGACGGGCGGCGAACTTCCTCGACGTGGGAGGCGGCGCCGACCAGGAACGGGTGATGCACGCCGTCCGGCTTGTCGCGAGCATGCCCGGGGTCACGGTGATCGTGGTCAACCTCCTTGGGGGCATCACCCGGTGCGACGAGGTGGCGAAGGGCATCATCGCCGCCGACGTCACACCGACGGTCATCGTCCGGATGGCCGGGACAAACGAGGAGGAAGGGCGGCGGCTGCTTGCCGAGCACGGCTACCGGATGCTTGAGAGCATGGATGCGGCCGTGAAGACGGCGCTGGAGGTCGCAGCATGATCTACGGAGAGAGATCCCTTGGCGTGATCGTGCAGAACATCACCGGCAGGCAGGGTCGGTTCCACACGGAACTGATGAACGACTACGCGCGCAAGGTCGGCGGCCGCGGCGTCGTCGCCGGGGTCGCGCCCGGCAAGGGAGGGCAGGAGGTTCACGGCGTGCCGGTCTACGATACGGTAGCGGAGGCGCTCCGGGAGCACGACGCGACCGCAAGCGTCATCTTCGTCCCGGCGAGCGGCGCGGCCGACTCGGTCATGGAGGCGGCGCACGCGGGGATCGATCTAGCCGTCGTCATCACCGAGCATATCCCGGTTCACGACGCCATGAAGGCGATCTCCTACGCAAAACTCCACGACTGCACGGTCATCGGCCCGAACTGTCCGGGTTTCCTCTCGCCGGGAGAGTGCAAACTCGGGATTATGCCGGCCCATCTCGCCACCCGGGGTGAGGTCGGCGTCGTCTCCCGGAGCGGCACCCTCACCTACGAGGTGGTTGACGAACTCACCCGTGCCGGTATCGGCCAGAGCACGGTGGTCGGGATCGGCGGCGACCCGGTGATCGGCCAGACGTTCGTGGACGTGCTCGCACGGTTCGAAGAGGACCCGCAGACGCGGGCAGTCGTCGTCATCGGCGAGGTGGGAGGCAACCTCGAAGAGGAGGGCGTCCGGTCGACGGACCTCCCCGTCGTCGCCTACATCGCCGGCGTGAGCGCCCCGCCGGAGAAAAGGATGGGCCACGCGGGGGCGATCATCGAGGGCGGTGAAGGCGACGCACGCTCCAAGGTGCGGCGCATCGCCGCCCTCAACGTCCCGGTCGCGTCCCGGCCGTCGGAGATACCGGGGTTGGTTCGGGGGGTGCTATGAACGGCGACCTGATGCTTGCCACCGCCTGTGAGGTGGCGGCGAAGATCGGTGCACGGGCGGTCGTCTCGTTCGTCGAGCCGGCCTCGGTCCCCCCGGGCGCGCCCGATATTCAGATCATCCGGGTGCAGGAACTGCAACTGGATGTCTTAAAGGACCTCACCATGCACGATATCCTTGAGGTGAGCGAGCGGCATATGCTTGACGCCGCCGTCCACCTCTACCTCCGGCGAAACCTGGAGAGCGGTCTCGTTGTCGGAGTCTTTCCCTACGCCGTCATCATCTACGACATCGAGGAGGGGAAGAACTTCATCAATCTCAAGGATTTTTCCGATATCGTCCCCCGCGAGGTGCTCCACGCGGCCCTGACGCTCGCCCTCGAGATCGCGCTCGAAGGCAGGGAAGGAAGGGCCATCGGCACCGCGTTTATCATCGGAGACCCGGAGGAGATCTTCAAGCATTCCCACCAGGCGATCCTCAACCCCTACCAGGGCCAGCCGGCCGCTCTTCGAGACATCAAGAACAAGGATAACTGGGAGAGCGTCAAGGAATTCGCCCAGCTGGACGGCGTCTTCGTCATCGATAAGAACGGCGAGGTGCGGGCGGCGGGGCGCTACCTGGACGTCACCGGGCGGGGCATCTCTCTTCCCGGGGGCCTTGGAGGGAGGCACCGCGCAACTGCGTCCATCACGCACGAGGTCCCGGTCGTCGGGATCACGGTATCCGAGAGCGGGGGCATGGTGCGTGTCTTCAGGGACGGCAATTGCAAAATAGGAATCCGCTCCGACATTCATCTCAGGAGTAATGGTTAGAAATGGTTATATGAGTTGCAATCATTTCTCTTATATTACTTTAGAACTACGGTGGATTTGATGACCAGGAACATCAGCGTTGAAGGGCTTGACCAGATCCCGATCGAGAAGCAGCGGATTGAACTCGTAGAACGGAAATGCCTCGGGCACCCTGACAGCCTTGCGGATGGTGTCGCGGAATCGATCAGCCGGGCGCTCAGCAGGTCATACCTGGAGGAGTGCGGCAGCGTCCTGCACCACAACACCGACCAGGGCGAGGTCGTGGCGGGGGAGTCGATCCCGCAGTTCGGCGGCGGCCGGATAACGAAACCGATCTACTTCCTCATCTCGGGCCGGGCGACCAGGACCTTCAACGGCGTGAACATCCCCGCAGACGCGATTGCCGTCGAAGCGGCACGAAGTTACATCAAAAAGATCCTCCCTATCATCAACATGGACCGCGACGTCATCGTCGACTGCCGGATGGGGAACGGGTCGACCGATCTCCGGGACGTCTTCCGGTCCTGCGAGGGCAAGGTCCCCCGGGCGAACGATACCTCGTTCGGTGTCGGGCACGCACCGTTCAGCGAGGCGGAGAGCATCGTCAAGGGTGTTGCTGCGTTCATCGACGACGAACTCCGCCTGAAGTATCCCGTCATCGGTCAGGACTGCAAGATCATGTGCCTGCGTGACGGCGACGTCATCACTCTCACGATCGCCATGGCGTTTGTAGACCGCTACTGCTCGAGTCTCGCCGAGTACGTCGAACAAAAGAATGTTCTGACGGAGCAGATCGCTCTCGTTGCAAAACGGTTTACACAAAGGAAGGTCAACGTCGCTATCAACACCGCCGACGACCTTGAGGGCGGCAGCGTCTTCCTGACGGTCTCGGGCACTTCGGCCGAGATGGGCGACGACGGGTCCGTCGGCCGGGGCAACCGTTCGAACGGGCTGATCACCCCGAACCGCCCCATGAGCATGGAAGCGACGAGCGGTAAAAACCCGATCAACCACATCGGAAAGATCTACAACCTCCTTTCGACGCAGATAGCGCAGGACTGTGTCAGGGAGATCGACGGCATCGAGGAGATGTACGTCCGTCTCCTCTCCCAGATCGGCTATCCGATCGACCAGCCGCATGTGGCAAGCGCCCAGGTCCTTACGAAACCTGGCGTAACCATCGGGTCCGTCAGGTCCGATATCGAGGGGATCATCGACGGGTGGCTGGAGAAGACCACCACCATCACCGAGAAGGTCATCCGGGGAGAACTCTCCACCTTCTAATCTTTTCCGGTCCGGAGTTGTCGTTATCCATGAATAAACCAGCATCCCGAAAGCCGGGGCTCGAGCCCGGGCTTGTCCGTCTTGCCATCCCGAACAAAGGGAGGATCGCCGCGCCCGTCAACGACCTGATCGAGAAGAGCGGTCTCCATCTGGTCGATGCGGGGGAGCGGAGGCTCATCACCCGGACCCGCGACCCGCACGTGGAGATCCTCTTCGCCCGGCCCATCGACATCCCGGAGTACGTGGCGAGCGGCGTCGCCGACCTCGGCATCACCGGGAGGGATATGGTCATGGAGCGGGGCTCAACGGTCGAGCAGGTGCTCGACCTGCAGACCGGAAGGGCAACGCTCGTCGTTGCCGTGCCGGAGGAGTCCGATATCGAGGCTGTTGCCGATCTTTCCGGGGCAACGGTGGCGACCGAGTTCCCGGGAATCACCCGCTCGTTCTTTGCCGGGCGCGGGATCACCGTGACGGTGGTGACCGTCGGCGGGGCCTGCGAGGCGACGCCGCACCTCGGGATCGCCGACGCCATCGTCGATCTCACCTCTTCGGGGACGACCCTCCGGACGAACCACCTCCGCGTCATCGAAGAGGTCCTTGACTCCACAACGATCCTGGTTGCAAATCCCGCCTCTCTCACGGCTAAACGCGAGAAGATCGACGAGATCGTCCTTGCCCTCGAGAGCGTCATCCGGGCGGAGGGGCAGTGCTACCTGATGATGAACGTGCACCGGAGCGCTCTTGCAGATGTGAGACAGGTGCTGCCCGGCCTCTCCGGCCCGACGGTGATGGACGTGGCGTCCGACGAGAACCTGGTCGCCGTTCATGCCGTCGTGAAAGAAGAACGAGTTTATCAGTTGATCAATCAGTTAAAACGGGCCGGCGCAAAAGACATATTAGTCATGCCCATTGAACGGATCATACGTTGAGAAGATGGAGATCTATCCTGCAGTCGATATCCTGGACGGGCGGTGCGTGCAACTCGTACAGGGGCGGCCTGAGGCGGCGACGGTCTATGGGGACCCGGCCGCCTGGGCGCATCGGTGGCTCGATGAGGGGGCGGACGGCCTCCACATCGTCAACCTTGACGGGGCGTTCGGCCGGGCGCAGAAGAACGCCGACCTGATCCGGGCTTTCATCGGGGAGACCAGCGCTTTCGTCGAACTCGGCGGCGGGGTCCGGAACGTGGAGGACGCCGCCGGGTGGCTCGATACCGGCGTCGACCGGGTGATCCTCTCGACCCTTGCCGTCCGGTCGCCGGAGACGATCCGGACGCTTGCCGATGAGTTCGGCAGCGCCCGGGTCATGGCGGGGATCGACGCCCGGGGAGGCGAGGTGATGATCGAGGGGTGGAAGCAACCGGCGGGGAGTTACCTCTCCTGGGCGGAGCGGTTCGAGGACCTCGGCGCGGGAGCGCTCCTCTACACGAACGTGGAGCGAGAAGGGCTCCAGCAGGGGATCGCACTCGGTCCGGTGACGGACCTCCTCCGCCGGACGGGTATTCCGGTCGTCGTCTCGGGCGGGATATCGAGTCCGGGGGACGTTGCAGCGCTTCGCGGCGCCGGAGCTGCGGGAGCGGTGATCGGGTCGGCCCTCTATGCCGGGAAGGTGCGTCTTTCGGATCTTCTGGGGGCGGCTCATGCGGAAGAGTGAGGTCCACCGCACCACGAGGGAGACCGATATCGATCTCTCCCTCACTCTCGACGGTACCGGGACCGGGACCGTCGAGACCGGAATACCGTTCTTCGACCATATGCTCACGTCGTTTTCCCGGCACGGCCGGATGGACCTCACCGTTCGGGCGGCCGGCGACCTTGCGGTGGACCCCCACCACACCATCGAGGACCTCGGGATCGTCCTCGGCACGGCCCTTGCCGAAGCGGTCGGGGACGGACGGGGGATCACCCGGTTCGCCGACGCCGCCGTCCCGATGGACGAGGCGCTCGCCCGGGCGGCGCTCGATGTGGGCGGGCGGGGATACCTCGTCTTCAATGCCGCCTTCTCGCCGGCGGGCCCGGGCGGCATCCCCGGCGACCTCATCGAACATTTCTTCTACAGTTTCTGCACCAATGCCGGGATCACCGCCCACATCACCGTCACGGGGAGGAACGACCACCATATGTGTGAGGCGGCGTTCAAGGCGGTTGCACGGGCGCTCCGGGCGGCCGTGGCGGTCGACCCCTCCATGATGGGCGACGTACCGAGCACGAAAGGCACGTTGTGATCCGGGGCCCTTATTCTTCGTCCGGGGGTTTCCCGGCACGCAACTCCCGGCAGTACCGGCAGAGGTCGGCGACGACGCACCGGTCGTGTTTCGGGTTCTGCGCCGTGCAGACAGCGCGCCCGTGGCGGATCAGGAGGTAGTTGATGTCCCGCCAGACCTCATGCGGGAAGAGCGCCATGAGGTCGCGCTCGATGACGGCAGGGTTCGTGCTGTCGGTAAACCCTATCCTCTTTGAGACCCGGCGGACATGGGTATCGACGGCGATGCCGACGTTGATCCCGAACGCCTGAGAAAGGACGATGTTTGCTGTCTTTCTCCCGACGCCGGGAAGCGTCTGCAGTTCCTCCATCGTCTGCGGAACTTCGCCGCCGAAGTCGGAGACGAGTTTCCTTGCGGTTTCGACGATGTGGCGGGCCTTTGTACGGTGGAACCCGATGCTCTTGATGATCGGCTCCACCTCCCCGGGTTCCGCGCGGGCGAGTTCCTCCGGCGTCGGGTAGCGGGAGAAGAGCGTATCGCGGACGGCGTTGACGGCGCGGTCCGTTGTCTGCGCGGAGAGGATGGTGAGGATCAGCGTTTCAAACGGGTTATGAAAGTTGAGAAAGTGGCGCCTGTCGTCGACGATGGGGTACTGCACAAGAAGACGACGGTATGCCTCACAGGCGGTTTCGCGGTTCATGCTGATGGGGCAGGGCAGATTTGAACTGCCGTCAAAGCGTCCCAAACGCTCTAGGATGGACCAGGCTACCCTACTGCCCCGGTGCCACCATACATTGGAAAAGCAGACAAAAATAGTTACCGATTGGGGACCGTTCAGGCCGGCAGGGGGTTTGAGTCTTCTTCGCACACGATGGTGCCGAGGGCGGTGCCTTCTACGATCACCCGGTAAAGGTTCTCCGGGTCGCGGCCGTCAAGGACCAGGAGCGGGATCCCGGACCGTTCGATGACCTTACCGGCCACGATGTCGAGCACCGTATTGGCACCCGCATTCATTCTGCACCCGGTTATGATATCGAGGAGTTCATGCGGCGTGAGGCGCTCATACCTCACCGCACCGGAGTTCGTCTTCGGGTCGGCGCTGTAGATCCCGTTGACCGACGTGGCGTTGATGAGGAGGTCGGCGCCGACGCTCTCGGCGAGGACCGCGGATACGGCGTCCGTTGTCTGTGCGGGGGTGATGCCGCCCATGACGACGATCTTTCCGGTCTCTGCAAACTCACGCGCTTCCGTGTAACTCTCCGCAACGCGCGGGTAGGCCGCATCTCCGAGTCCGGCCACGAGAAGGCGCGCGTTCAGCCGGGTCACCAGGATGCCGAACTCGTCCGCCGTCGCCTCATCGACACCGAGGTCACGGGCGACCTGGATGTACCGGCGTGCCTCCCCGCCGCCGCCGACAACGATAAAAAGCCGACATTTTCCAGCAATCCTTCTGAGAACAGAGGCGTATTGGCTGATATTGTTCGATTCGAGCGAAGGAACCAGAACCGAGCCACCCAGAGATACCACGATCTTCTTCATTCCACCCTATTATTATCCCCGATATCACTCATATATCTGTTGTGAAGATGCTGTACTCTTCTCCACGCGATTTCCACGGGGGCTCCGGGCTTTGCGGGTGGGGCGAAGCGCCGGCAGCGGCCCGCCCGCACCCCCGCAAGATAGATATCATGGTTCCTCTCACGCGGTGATCATGCACGAGGCGCGACTCTACCGGAAACTGGAGGATAACGCCGTCCGCTGTTCGCTCTGTGCTCACCGGTGCACCATACGGGACGGCAACGCGGGGGTCTGCGGCGTACGCATCAACCGCGGCGGCACGCTCTACGCCGCCACCTTCGGTAAGATTGTTGCCGAAGCGGTCGACCCTATCGAAAAGAAGCCGCTTTTCCACTTCCTGCCGGGGACCCTCTCCTACTCGCTCGGAACGGTCGGATGCAATTTCCGCTGCGAACATTGCCAGAACTGGACCATCTCCCAGGAGACGCTGGAAGCGCAGTCGCTCCGGGACCTCGACCCGGAGCAGGGCGTGGAGCGGGCGCTTGCATCCGGTTCCGCGAGCATCTCCTGGACGTATAACGAGCCCGCCATCTGGCACGAGTACCCGCTTGCGATGGGGACGAGCGCGCGCAAGCGCGGGCTCGGGACCGTCTACGTCACGAACGGCTATATCACCGAGGAAGGGCTCCGCGAGATCTCTTCGATGCTTTCGGCTTTTCGCGTCGATATCAAGTCGTTCTCCGACGCCTTTTACCGGAAGGTCTGCGGAGGGCGGCTGCAGCCGGTCCTCGACGCGACGGCTCTTGCAAAGGAACTCGGACTGCATGTCGAGACGGTCACGCTGGTCATCCCCGGGCAGAACGATTCGATGGAGGAGATGGAGGCGCTCATCCGCTGGGTGCTCGAGAACCTCGGGCCCGATACCCCGATGCACTTCACCCGGTTCCACCCCGACTACAGGATGACGGGCGTGAGGCCGACCGAGATCCGGGCCCTCGAGAAGATTTACGAGCGTGCGAAAGAACTCGGGCTCCACTACCCGTATCTGGGAAACGTCGGAAGCCATCCCTACGAGAACACCTACTGCCCGACCTGCGGCAGCCTCGTCATCGAGCGGTCGGGGTATGCGGTCAGGATGCGGGGGCTCAAAGATCATACCTGCACGACGTGCGGCGGGCGCATCGAGTATGTCTCGGAGATCCGGTGAAGCCCGGTTCCTGACCGACAGGATGCTCGGGACGCTCACCCGCTACCTGCGGTTCATGGGCTACGACACGATGAGCGCGAACAGCCTTGCCCCGGGCAGCAACCGGGAGGACACGCTCCTCCTCGAGATCGCCGCCCGGGACGACCGGCTTCTCCTGACCCGGGACCGCGAACTCGCCCGGCGGGGCGGGGCGCAGGCGGTCTACATCGAATCTGAAGCGCTCATGGATCAGGTCCGGCAGGTGGCCGACCGCGGGCTCATCGAGCCCGAGATCCGGATGTGCCGCTGTTCGCTCTGCAACACGTCCCTCCGGCCGGCCACCGCGCGGGAGATCCGGGAGGCACGCTACGCCCCACGGTCGGCCCGGGGGAAGGGGTTCTCGTGGTGCCCGATCTGCCGGAAACTCTACTGGATGGGTTCGCACGGCGACCGCCTTGAGCAGCGTCTGAAGAAGATGCGCCCCCCCTCCTGACCCCCGGCGTATGCAGAAGGTGCCGGTGGGTTTTTCCACAAATTTGATACCGGCCCCGGGAGCGGGAAGTTGTCCTCACGGCAGCATGACGGCTGCAAGGTGCTCCATCAGGCGGAACGGGTCCGACGCAACGACGGGTGTCCCCGCGTAAAGTTCCATCCCCCCGATATCCGAGGTCCGGGAATACAGGTCTCCCCGGTCCACCACCCATGCGACATAGTGACCCTTCCCTCCGAGCGGCGGCATATACACCGCCGCATTGTAACTCTGCACCCCTATGTTGTGGTAACACTCAAGTACTTTTGCGAGCGCAGGGGCGAGATCGCGCGGCGACTCCGCGAGGATCACAACTTCGTGCTCTTTTCTCGGGGTGAGGTGCGCCATGACCCGGGCGGCCCCGTAGACGAGCCCGAGACCGACGGCAGTGTGAACCGTAAAGAGGTCGTCGTAGTATTCGCTCCCGTATCGGCACCGGTACTCCTCCCTGATCCTCTCGATCCGTTCCAGAGCGGCATACGGACGGTGGGTGAGCAGGACCTGGGCATGGTTGTGCACGACGCTCGCCCCTGCACGCCATAGGAGGTTCCAGATGAGAAGGGGGTAGACCGCACGGGGGTCTATCCTGTGCGCGTCCTGGCACCACCGGATGGCCACGCTGATCATATCGGCTATCTGCGGTTCTGCCGTGATGTAGGGATTGTTCTCTTTCGCGATGATGACGGCATGGAGGTAATCGTACTTGGCGATGTTGCTTGCTGTGATCCAGTGGTCGCCGTCGATCCTCCCGAACGTATCGGCGGGCGTCTCTTCGAGGGGGTTTGCGAACGGCCCCTCCCCGGCAAGCACCTGCAGGTCCCGTGTCTCTTCGGTGCGTGGCGTCAGGACCGGACGGCGTGCCCGGACCGAATTGAAGAGCGTGCTCTCGCCGGTCTGGTCGTTGGTCACCCTGACGATCTGCTGGGTCTCGATATCGCCGTACTTCTCCTGCACCCATGTTTTCATTGCGTCGGGGAAGACCAGGTGTCCCGGTTCGACGTACCAGGAGTAGATCCGGGAGACAAGCACTTCCATATCCGGCGCGAGTTCCTGTATGATGCCCGGTAATCTGGTAATATCAAGTTGAGCCATAGAAATCCGGTATGCCGATCCTGTACCGATAAATATTCGCATCGGCCGGAGCAGGCTGGAAAAGAACCGGGAGCAGGCCGGGTGGGTGTCAGGCGCAGCCATGGGGTATCTCGGGGACGGAATGGAAGGTTTATTGGCCGCAAATAGAAAATATATTTGAATTTGCCGCGTTGTGGCTGAACAGAGGGCTACGGTACGCAGGCTATGGGTAATGGGACATGGCTTTATTTGATAAATTTCTGACGCATATCGAGCGGTTACGGTCGGAGAAGGATTGTCCCGACCTGATCGGGGCACTGGATAGCGAAGATCCCGATTACCGTGCCGCTGCGGCGCAGGCTCTCTGTAAGTCCGGCGCCTCCGCCGTCCCCGATCTCCTTGACGCGCTGGAGAATGCCGGTCCTGCATCACGGGCGCGGATGGCAGAGGCCCTCGCATCGACCGGCGCTTCTTCCGCCCCGCTGCTCCTCGCCCTGATTACCCGGGCAAGCCCCGCCCTGCGGGTATCCATCGGCCGTGCAATCGCAGGAACGCCGTGCGACTCAATGTTTGAGGTCCTCCTGCCCGCACTGCACCATGAGCAGCCGGCCATGCGGTGCGCCGCGGTGTTCGTCCTTCGCGGGATGGGCAGGAAGGCAATCCCGCACCTCGCGGCGGCGCTCCGTGACAAAGACCGTTCGGTCCGGAAGGAGGCGGCAGGTGCGCTCGCCGCACTGCGGTGGACGCCCGACAATCCACTTGAAAAGGTGCAGTTCTACTTCCTCCTGGAAGATTGGGCGGAGCTTGCAAAACTTCAGGGAGCGGCCGTCCCGACCCTCCTCAAGGCCCTCGGCAGCAAGGAGACCCGAATACGGTGCGAGTCCGCACGGACGCTCGGGAAGATCCGTGATCCCCGGGCTATTCCGGGACTGATTGCGGCGGTGGAGGACCCGGAGATGGACGTCCGCATACGCGCCGTTGAGGCGCTCGGGGAGATAGGCGACGACCGGGCGAAACCCCCGCTGGTTGAAGCCCTCCACGATCCCCATCATCAGGTGAGGATGGAGGCGGCCTGGGCGCTCGACCGGCTGGACTGGATTCCGCAAAGCGACATCGAGAGGGCGGATTACCTGATTGCAAGAGAGCAATGGAACGAACTTGTCCGGATGGGGAGACCGGCTATCCCGCCGCTCATCCAGGCTCTGGAGGTCGAGTATTCGGGTGTCCGCACCGGTGCGAGCGAAGCGTTGCGACACCTGGGACAGCCGGCATTCGACGCCCTGAACGCGGCAATGCGGGCGAAAAGCCCTCGACTTCGTGAAGAAGCCCGGAGTGCGCTGGAGTACATCCGGTTGCGCCAGGAGGAAAATTCCCGGATGCGGCCGATCCCGGAAGACCCGTCTGAATACGACAGGGAACTGGAAGAGGCGCTTGCCGCCCGGAAACGGATTGAGGAGCAGTTGGGTCCGATGGCCCGGGCGCACAACCGGCCGCCCCGCAATAGACCCAGACCGCCGGTACAGGAAGAAGCGGTGCAACCCGTTGCCGATGAGAAGGCCGCCGGACCGGAACCCGCCGCCCGGCAGCCCGTCGATGCCGTCGACCTTGATACACTCCTGGAGGAGAGCCGGAGGGCCGAGGAGACGTGGACCGGAGTGAAGGCCAGGATTCGCCAGCGAAAACGGGTTTCTCTCGATGAGATCGTTCCGGCCGGCGATGAGGAGCAGGCGGCCGAAGAAGAGGAGGATGCCGGGAATGATGCTCCTGCCCCCGAAGCATCGGACGCGGCGGTTATGCCCGACCCGGTTCTTCCCGCCGCACCATCGAAGGACGCCCTCGACCCGGTTCCGGAGAGAGCGGCGCTCGAGCGGTACCTCAACGCCCTACAGAGCGATGATGAGGAGATCCGGGCGACGGCTGTTGCGGCGTTGCGCAGTTTCGGGAAGCCGGCGGTTGCGTTTCTGATCCTGGCACTCGCCGACCCGCATCCCGGCGTTCGGATCGCCGCCGCGGAAGGGCTTGGCGAGCTCGGCGATGAAGACGGCGTCGATCCGCTGGTCCGACTCACCGGTGACCCCGAGCGGGACGTCCGCATTGCCGCTGCCGGCGCACTCGGAGGGATCGGGGATTTACGTGCAGTCGGCCCGCTGATTCGTCTGTTTAGCGACGGATACCCCCTGGTCCGGGCCGCTGCTGCTGCAGCTGTTGCGGCGTTCGGCCGGGATGCACTTGAGCCGCTCGCGGCGGCTCTCTCCGATCCGTTGCCGACGGTCCGGCTGACGGCGGCGAGAGCCCTCGGGACCGTCGGAGACCCCCGGGCGATACCGCTCCTTATCGGACACCTGGATGATCCTGCCCGTGAGGTCGGCGTGGTTGCGGCCCGGACCCTCGGGGGGTTCGGGCGCCCTGCCGTCGAACCGCTCTCACTGGTGTTGAGGGAGGGAGGACGGGAGAGACGCCTTGCGGCGGTCGATGCGCTGGCAGGGATCGACTCCGTTCAGGCAAAAGAGGCGTTACAGTACGCCCTGGGCGATGAGGATAATGAGGTCCGGAGTAAAGCCGCCGCTGTGCTTCTGAGGCGGCGGCGCGCGGCGGACGTCCGGCCGGACATCCCCGGCGACCCGTCCTGGCAGGAGGTTAAACCGCTCATTATTGCGCTCAAGAGCAAGTCTCAGGAAGTGCAGGTCTCTGCCGCCACCCGGCTTATCGGGATGGGGCGCCCTGCCGCCGAGGGGCTCATCCTGGCGCTCAAGGACGAGGACCCGGAGTTACGGGCCGCAGCCGCCGGGGTCCTCGGCGAGATGCGGGAGGCGGCGGGCGAGCCGCTCATGAATGCCTTAAACGACACGGACCGGTTCGTCAGGCTCGTTGCTGCCCAGAATCTCGGTAATATCGGAGATAAACAGGCCACCGAAGTCCTGATCGCCTCCCTGCAACGGGAACCCGACCCTGCCGTCCGGGCGGCCGTGGCGGAGGCGCTGGGCTATCTGGGAAGCAGGCAGGCGATAGAGCCGCTGGCCCTGGCACTGCGGGACAGGGACGAGTTTGTCAAGGTTGCCGCTGCCCGGTCGCTCGGTTACATCGGGGACAACCATGCCATTGAGCCGCTTGTCCAGGCGCTCAGCGACGTGGACGACCGGGTCCGGTATGCCGCTCTCGAGGCCCTGAAGGACCCCGGCGGTGGGGTGCAGGGCCGCCTGGTCAGGGCGCTCCGGTCCGGGGACGGAAAGTTTCGTGCCGGGGTTGCCGAAGCACTGGACGCAGGCGGCTGGAAGCCGGAGACCGGCGAAGAAAAGGCGCTTTACCTCATGGCCCTGGACCGGTGGGCCGAGGTGGAACGGGTCGGCCCCGATGCGCTGCCGGTACTTGCCGGGGCGCTCTCCGACCCGTCGATAGAGGTGCGGGCAGGCGCCGTCAGGGTTATTGCCCGGATCGGGGGGGAAGGCGCCGTCGCCCCCCTCATTCTGGCGCTCCGGGACGATACCCCCGTGGTCAGGATGTGGGCAGAACGGGGCCTGATTGATATCGGCGATGCAGCGGCCCCCGCACTCCTCCTCGCGGTCCGCGAGGCGCAGCCGGAGGCGCGCGCGGGGTTGCAGCGGGTCCTCGATGCAATTCGCGCGAAAGGACCGTAAGAAGAGTCCCTAGGACATCCGCCCGGCTGCCTTCCAGTAGTCGTACTCATGGTGCCAGCGATCCTTGTTCGCCGTGATCAGGGCTCGCATACGCTCGAGCATCATGGCGTGGAGTCTCTCCTGCTCCGGGTAGGTCTCCTTATTCGCAATGGCTTCGGCAAGTCTCCTGCCGAGTTCGTAGGCCCTCCCTTCCGCAGGCACGATCGTCTCCGGGTCTCCCCCGAGGACCACACCGACACCTCCCACAGTGTTCGCGCCCAGGGTCTGGAGAACGCCGTTGAGGTACGACACGACCTCATCCGCTCCGGACCCGCCTGCCGTGGCGACGGAGCACCCGTACTTCCCGATGAACATCTGGCAGTGGATGGCATCGGCCATCCGGTCGAAGAGGGTCTTTGTCTGGGCGGTGACGGAGTTGATGTAGTTGGGCGAGCCGAGAACGATGCCGTCGCTTTCGAGCATCGTCTGGTAGAGCCCGGAAAAATCGTCGTCCTTGATGCATTCCCCTCGTTCGCAGCAGACCAGGCACCCGTTGCAGTACTCGATCTGGAGTTTGCAGACATCAACGATCTCAACATCGGCTCCGGCGCTCGCGGCTCCGTCGGCGACCGCCCGGACCAGCCGGAGCGTCTGGCTCCGCAAGCCGCGGGGACTTCCGTTGATAGCAACTATTTTCATCTTTTCTCCTCATTCCGAATGTTTGATGGGGTTGTTTCGATCCTATCATGTGTATTACGGGATGTCATGTGCGACAGTGATCTCGGCGTGGTACTGCCGGTCGCAGTCGCCGGGGAGCGGCTCAACGGTGAAGATCTTCTTCTCGCCCGCCTGGAACCGGGGGGCGAAGCGGGTCTCCGTCGACCGGATCATGCCGTTTTCGTCGTCAATGAGCATGAACCGGATGACGACGTTTCTTCCGGGAGCATCGCCGGTGTTGGTCACCGTTCCCGTCGCAACCCAGTAACAGGACGTGTCGGTACGGAAATGCTTCTCCAGCGCGGTGATGGCGGCTGAGAACGACGGCTCTGGCCCGGCAGGCGAGTAGGTGGCATGAGCGGTCGGTGTTCCCTCCGGCGTCGGGGTGGGCGCTTCGGGTCCCGGGGGTGCCTCCGTACAACCTGCCACGGCAGCAGTGCCGGCAAGAGAGGCGAAGAGCAGAAGGCTCACGAGGATCTTTTTCGCAACGGACGTATCCTGCATGCTGATTCATCGTCCCGGAGGCTATATAACGGATATGGAAATGTATCCGGGACCCCCGACCCGCCCACCCGGACAGGGACTGGGGAAACGATTTATAGGCATTAAGAATAAGTGGCCGGCTGGAACCTGGAGGAGTGCTGATGAGCGAGAACGCCGCAAAAACCCTCGGGACGGTGAAGGTCTGCAACGCCGTGACCGGCAAGGTGGAAGAGGTCGAGAGAGTCGTCAAATCGGACGAGGAGTGGCGGCGCCAGCTGACGCCGGAGCAGTTCTCTGTCGCCCGGAAGGAGGGCACGGAGCCGGCGTTCACCGGGGAGTACTGGAACTCTACAGAGGACGGGCTGTACGTCTGCGTCTGCTGCGGCAACCACCTCTTCTCCTCAACGACAAAGTTCGAATCGGGCACAGGCTGGCCGAGTTTCTGGAAACCAGTATCGGACCTGAACATAAAGACAGAGCCCGACACCCGGTTCTCCATGGTCCGGACCGGGGTGCTCTGCAGCCGATGCGACGCCCACCTCGGGCATGTCTTTGACGACGGGCCGCCCCCGACCTCTATGCGCTACTGCATGAATTCGGCATCGCTCCGGTTCGTGCGGCGGGAGGCCCTCTCACGGCAGGGGTGAGAAGCCTGCCGTGAGGGGTCATGGCGTCCCGCCGAGGCGCCAGACCGGGCTGTCTTTACCGATCTTCGCCTGGAGGTAGGCGCGGGCCGGGTCCAGGTCCTCCGGGACCTCGAAGAAGAGGTATCCCGTCACGGTCTCGCCCCGATCGAGAGCGACCCTGGAGTATGACCCCCCCTGGTTGGTCGGGCCGGGCGATGCAAGCGGACGATAGGTCTCGGCGGCGTAGTGAAGGGTAAAAGCGCTCTCCGGCGGCGTCTGGAAGCGGGTGTTGGTGCCGTCTCCCCGATGACCGAGGTGCGTCGCCTTGACAGCGACCATGAGGTAGACCTTTCCCGGCTCCGCAGCGTACTGCACCGGTTTCGTACCGGAGGTCTGGAACGCGTGCGACCAGGTTATCGGGCCGGCGATCAACGAGGCGGAGTTCTCCCGGCGGGCATCGTCGTAGCAGAACCGTTCACCGGGCTGGAGAGCGTCGGGAAACGCGGGAACGGGCTCCTCATCGAGGCTCATCGGGCCAGCGGCCGGGTTGTCTTCAGGGGAACGGCTGCAGTCCTGCAGGGCGTCGGAGAGGCGTTCGGTCCCGATAGCCAGGCGGTTCAGCGCATCGCCAGTCACGCTCCGGTTCACGGGGATGCCCCCGCAAAGCAGGGTGCCTGCTGCGGCGAACTCGTCGAGCGCAGCGATAAATTGTGAGCGCACAGGCTCGTTTTCGGGGGAGATCTCGAGATCGGCGGCCGCGGTGGAGAGGTTCTCCACGAGAGAAGAGAGTTCGCCCGCCCGGTCCCGGAGCGCCGCGTCGTCTCGTACATGTATGGCATGTATCTGCTCCACCGAGAGTCCCAGGAGCGGGATACCGGCCCTGGCTATAAGCGACTCCAGCCTCTCGTCGTCGCTCACCGGTTCGGCGAGGAGGTCCGCAACGTTCTCCGACCCCGCTTCGAAACCGGAGCCGTTCTCGGGAGCGCCGCTTTCCTCCGTCGATGAAGAAGGAGGGACCGCCGCGCATACCGCCGGGAAGAGAATCAGGGCGGCCATCATCGTCCCGATACAGCCGGCTATGATCAGTGCCGTCATACGGGGGTATCTCAGCGTCACAAGGAGGATATCGTGCCCGGAAAAGATATGGATTGCGATTACGGCGCCTCCGCGTCGGGGGAGCCGGTTCAGGGAGCCGATCCCAGCGTCCTTCCAAGCGCCCAGACGGGCGACGCGTCGCCGCCGAGGTCCACGCGGACAGAGCATTCGTCGAGCGGGAGCGCCGCCGGCACGTCGAAGACGATATATCCTGCCTTTTTCTCGTACCGGTTCAGCGTTGCCGCGGCGTAGGGTTCACCGAGAGACGTCCTGTCTGAGAGTTTTACCGGGGCGTAGGTCGTGTTGCGGTAATGGAGGGTGAAAGCCTGGAGGTCCGGCGTCCGCACGGTGTATACCCTGTTCTCTCCTCTATGGCCCAGGTTCGTGGCTTTCACCTCGACGAGCAGGAACATCCTTCCGGGCTCCGCCACGACCGCTTCTCCGCTCCCGTCGAGAAGGTGGTACATACCGGTGCCCACCGTCGATTCCAGCATCAGGGAGATGTCGTTTGCGCGAGACCGGTCTTCGTAGATATACCGTTGCAGGAGCGCCAGTTCTTTGCCGGGAGCGGCCGGCCGGGGCAGGGAGAGGTTGACCGCCGCAATCTCCCCCGGCGCCTCCAGCACGGGGTACTGCAGGCATCCGAATGCCTCCCGGAGACGGTTCGACCCCTGCCGGTTTGCTTCGAGGGCGGTATCCACCATTGTCCTGTTGAGGGGAGCATCTCCCTGCAGAGCCTCTCCGGCCGCTACGTACGAGCCGAGGGCAAGGGCGAACGAGTCGTTCAGGCCGCTCCGGTCGTCGGAAATACGAAGCGCCGAAGACTCCTTGAGAAGGTCCGCCGCGAACGTCCGGAGCGCCGCGGCACTCTCCTTTGCCGGTTTCTCATCCCAGGCCTGGAGGGCGTAGACGTTCTGCACCGAGAGGAGCATGAGCGATATGCTGTTCTCTTCCACCAGTCGGGCGAGTTCGTCGTCGTCGTACTCAGGGACAGGTGCCGGGGTGTTTTCGGTCTCGTTTTCGGTCTTGTTCTCGTCCGGGACCGCCGGTTCATCCGCTGTCCCCGGCACGGACCCGGGAGTGAGGTTCAGGGGGTGGCTGCTGGAAACCCGCTCCTCAATCCCGGCGAGGACGGCGGAGAGGTCCCGGACATCGGATGGCTGCCCGGAACCGGCCGAGACCGGGTCGGCGGCGTCGGGAGGCACCGGGGAGGGGGCAAAGAGGACGCCCGTAAAGACCACGAGGGCCAGTATCATTGCAACGGCATCTGAGGAGTCCACGAGGGTATAATCTTCTTTTCGTAACGCAAAAACCTTCCCTGAAGCCTGGTGCACCGAACGGGTCCCGGATGGACGCCGCGCGAGCGGCACGAAAGATTATCTTTCGACGGCACCGACCTCTGGACCTGTGACCGTTCAATCGTCTCCCTGGGACGAAGACTACCGGAGGCGGGGAAACCTCTGGGGAGGAGCGCCGGCGCCGCTCCCGGACCTTCCGGCCGGTGCCGCCGTCCTTGAGGTCGGCTGCGGAAACGGCAAGACTCTCGGGGCGCTTATCCGAAGATCCGCGCGCGTGGCCGCGATCGATCTTTCTCCCCGTGCCGTCGCCCTCGCCCGGCGGCACCCTGATGCGGCATCGGCCTCTTTCGCCGTCGCCGATGCCCGGTGCCTGCCGTTTTGCGCAGAAACGTTTGATGCGGTCTTCCTGGTCCACATCGCCGGTCACCTGCCCGGGCCGGGCCGTCGAGCCGTAGCAGCCGAGGTCTGCCGGGTGCTCGGGACCGGTGGGACGGCTTTCTTCCGGGGCTTTTCCGTTGAGGATATGCGCGCCGGGAAGGGAACGGAGACGGAGCCGCAGACGTTCCGGAGGGGCGATGGCATCCTCACCCACTACTTCACCGAGGATGAGGTGCGGGAACTCTTTGCACCGCTCGTCCCGGTCTCGATCCGGACGCACCGCTGGCGGATGCGGGTCAGGGGCCGGGACCTCCCCCGGGCCGAGATCGAGGGGTTCTTCCGGAAGGCGGAGTAGGTGGACCGGGAGGTTTTCATGCAGCGGGACGATCCTCGGTGGGTGTGGTTTGTGCCTGACGGGGCTGGAATCTGGAAGTTTCTCTCAACTGCAACTTTCAGGTTTGGATCTCAAATAGGGTGCAGATTCACACACATGCTGCTTGAACTTCAGCAGGAGCGGTCTTTACTACGGCATCGTTTCCTCGTTTGTACAAACCATACACGGATTTCTATCGAATATCGCCATGGGGGTGGGGACAAAAAAAAAGGTCTCCCCCTCCCCTGCAACCCC
>ENA-UOOR01000524-UOOR01000524.1-fermentation-metagenome-genome-assembly--contig:-NODE-524-length-53951-cov-154.228848_pt1 | contig 53951 bp, 44 predicted proteins | sample MGYA00245780_ERZ724029 | MGnify/ENA primary metagenome ERZ724029 (study PRJEB28704, sample SAMN03018315) | fermentation metagenome | biome: anthropogenic terrestrial biome; feature: soil...
TGCTACTTCAGATCAAACTGATGAGGGTTACGATATCGCAGATTATATTATTGAGGGTTTTTAGTTCATTCTATTTATATTTTTCGTTATCTTTGGATTCTTAACATAATTGGATTTGTTAACTAAAAAAAGACATAATAATTCATATTCAAATAACTTTCGTAAACATTCCGATTATGCAGGGATATACGAATGTTATAAATCGGATATTTGCGAAAGTTGTTTATTTATTACGTAAATAACACGTTATAGCCCATTTTAAAAGACGACAATGAACAAAATCAATCAGAGACAAAATGAAAAGGTTTTTATTGACTACCTGAGAGCTCAAAGAGTAGCTTACAGTCAATGTAAGACCTATCAATTTGTGGACTTTATTAGTGTTTTAATCGCAATCGTTCTACCAATTATTGGTTTGATAAATAGTGACTATGTTAATTTCTTGGGGGCGTTCGGAGTAATTTGGACTATAATATATTTAGTTGTAGAAAATTTTCGGAAAAACAAATCACAGCAGGGAGCAAAGATTCAAGAACAATTTGATACTGAATTATTTGAGATACCTTGGAATGAAGTCCTTTGTAAAAACAAGGTCAATAAAGACATACAAATTGATTTAGCCAAACGCTATTCGGCAAATGATTTAAGCGATTGGTACTCAAAAGAAATTGGCTCTGATATACCCAGAGAAATTGCTGTCTTATTATGCCAAAGAATCAATTTCTCTTGGGAACTAAACCTACGAAAGAAGTTTGTTTTTTCCTTGGTTACAGTTTTACTTGTTTACTATGGGGTAATTATCGTTGCCTCAATCATTGTAAATTTAGGGCTTTTAGACACTTTGATTTTGCTTTCCCCATCAATTTCGTTCTTGATTTATGGAGTTCAAAATGTTGGGGCTTTGAAATCGCAATCAAAATCGAAAGAAGAGTATTTGGACTTAATAGATTCTAAAATTCAAGACTATTCGCTGAATAAAACAATCCCAGACAATACTTTTCTAAGACAAGTTCAAGATGTCATTTTCAATCAAAGGAATTTTCTAGAAAAAATACCTGATTGGTTCTACAACACTTTTAAGGAAGATAATGAAAATAGAACCGATGAAATTATAAAATCAATTAAAGCAAATTTCTAATGTCAGTACTTTCACATTTACAAAACACAGCAGACTCTATAAAAATACAAGATTCTGAAAGAACAGCGATTGATTCTTCAATTGGTTCACTTTCTTATAAACTTGGTTCTTACTTCAACAACATCGAATCAAAATTTGTATTTGGTTCCTATGATAGAAGAACCATATTGAGAAGAAGTAAAGACCCCAATTCTGATGTTGACTATATGGTTGTATTTAGCGATGGGAGCAGTTGGACACCTCAAACCTTAATGAATAGACTAAAGAAATTTGCAGAAGATAAATATTCCAGAAGTGAAATCTATCAATCATCACCGACCGTTGTTCTTGAATTGAACCACATAAAATTTGAGTTAGCACCTGCCTATTCTAGTTGGGGTACTCTTTATATTCCTGCTCCAGCATCTGACTATTCACAATGGATAAGCACAAATCCAAATACACTGAAAGACGCTTTAAACGAGAAAAATAGAAACAACCAGTATTTAATAAGAAAGTTAGTCCGTTTAATGAAATATTGGAATGTGAATAACGGGAAAGTATATAGTTCTTACGAACTAGAAAAATATGTGATTGACAAATCATTTTGGCTATGTTCTAATTTGAAAGAATATTTTTACTCAGCGGTTGAAGGCTTAGAAACTTGGAATCTTGCTCAATACAAAAAAGATAAAGTTAATAGGCTGAAAGAAATTGTTGCTAAAACCAAAGATTATGAACGAAATAATATGCCAATTTCAGCGGAATCAGAGATAAAAAAAGCAATCCCGTGAAAATAAAAACGGGCTATAACAGCACCTACCCAAAAGTGGCGGTTCAGTGGTTAAATCAAGCTTTGTGCTTCTATCACAGTTTCTGCTTAACTGAAAGTGAAGTGCTTCGAAATCGCCACCTTCGGGTAGCTGCGGACCGTTAGCCGTCAGTGTAAGTAAACCGTGCTATATTGAAGGATGACATAAAAAATGTAATTATACGACTTAAAAAAAGGATAAAAATATAATGGCAAGACAAGGAGCAAGCAAATTTTTGCATAAAGCTAAGAAATCGAAAAGTGATGAATTTTACACACAATATGTAGACATTCAAAAAGAAGTTGAAGCATATTTAGAATACAATCCAGATACATTCCGAGATAAAGTAGTTTATTGCAATTGTGACGATCCATTTGAGAGTAATTTCTTCCGCTATTTTGTATTAAATTTTGAAAGGATAGGACTAAAACGGCTTATCACAACAAGTTACAAACCTTCTCCAGTTGCAAATACACAATTACAATTGTTTGCAGATAACGAAACTCTAAAACAAACAAAAGGACGGCCAAAAGTAACTGCAAACAAATTTATAATAAATTCAGTTGGCGACATAGACGGTGACGGTGAATTTAGCTTAAAGGATGTTGCATTACAACTAAAGCAAAATAAAGAGAATGAATGGGCACCATTAGACGGTGATGGTGATTTTCGTAGTGCTGAATCAATTGAATTATTGAAACAAGCCGACTATGTAATTACAAATCCGCCTTTTAGTCTTTTTCGTGAATATATAAAGCAACTTGATGATTATGAAAAGAAATTTTTAATAATAGGTAATATAAATTCTATTTCTTACAGAGAGGTTTTTGCACTAATTAAAGAAAATAAGATATGGTTAGGAACGGGAATGGGGAGGTGGATATCAGGCTTTATTGTACCTGAATCTTATGAGTTGTATGGAACAGAGGCACGAATAGATGAAGATGGAAACAGAATAGTAGCCACAAATAATTGTCTTTGGCTTACAAATTTAGACCACGGTAAAAGACACCAGCCTTTGCCCTTAATGACTATGAATGATAATATCAAGTTTAGCTCTCATAAAAATGTAAAAGGTCTTGGGTATAAAAAATATGATAATTATGATGCAATTGAAGTTCCATTTACGGACGCAATACCAAGTGACTATGATGGAGTAATGGGAGTTCCTATTACATTTCTTGACAAATATAATCCGGAACAATTTGAAATAATTGGTCAAATGGTTACAACAAAAGTTGATGATCTTAATCACGGCTATCCATACGTAGATGGCAAAAAGATTTATGCACGAATACTGATAAAAAAGAGAGTTAATTAAATGGAAACAACATTAAGAACAGAAATTACTGTAAGAGAAATATGCGATGGGTTTGTCTATAGCGAACTTGAGGGCAAAGGATTATTTGGTCTTTCAGGTAAACTTACAATTCAACCAGAGTATCAAAGAAATTACATTTATGCTTCTGAAGGAGGTAAGAGAGAGGTAGCAGTTATTGAATCAATTTTAAAAGGTTATCCAATTGGCTTAATCTATTTCAATAAAGTCAATCCTGATAATTTTGAAGTCTTAGACGGACAACAACGAATTACCAGTTTAGGTCGTTTTGTGACAAATAAATTTGCAATCAAAGACGAAAACGGAAATGAACAATTATTCGGAGGTTTTGCGACAGATAAAAAGGATAAGATTTTAAATACTAAACTTCTTATCTATGAATGTGAGGGTACAGAAAGTGAAATTAAAGAATGGTTTAGAACTATAAACATTGCAGGAGTTCCTTTAAATAGCCAAGAATTGCTAAATGCGGTTTATTCAGGTCCTTTCGTTACATTAGGTAAAGAAGAATTTAGCAACAGTAAAAATTCCAATATTCAAAAATGGAGTGCATACATTTCAGGTAGTGCAAATCGACAGGACTTTTTAGAAAGAGCTTTACAATGGGTTAGTAAAGAAAATGTTAGCGAATATATGAGCCGACATAGATTTGATAACAATATTACAGAACTAAAAGATTATTTCAATAGTGTTATTGACTGGGTTTCTACTGTATTCACTGATGTTGAAAGCGAAATGAAGGGAATTGAATGGGGCAGACTTTATGAAACTTATCGTAAAAAACCATATAACTCAAAGACAGTTTCAGCCGAAGTAAAAAGATTGTATGCCGACCCGTATGTAAAAAGCAGAAAAGGTATCTTTGAATATGTTTTAGGTGGCTCAACTGACACAAAACTTTTAGAAGTTAGAGTATTTGATGATGCTACAAAAAAATCTGTTTATGCAAAGCAGACAGCAGAAGCAAAGGAAAAAGATGTTTCAAATTGCCCATTATGTGCATTAGGACACGACAGCAATAAAACTAAAATTTGGAAACTTGCAGAAATGGATGCAGACCACGTAACAGCTTGGAGCAAAGGTGGTGCGACAGACATAAAAAATTGCGAAATGTTATGTAAGACTCACAACAGAGCAAAAGGAAATAAATAAATGAAATGACGAAAAAATAAAACCGAACGGCTAACAAAGGTTTTGCAAAATTGCGGAGCAAAGTCTTAAAAGAAACTGTAGAAAATAAAACGCAAACAATTAATAATCAAAGCTTTTGTGTTCTTAATCCGCAACTTAGCATAGCCTTAACACGTTACCAGTCATGCTAAAAGACCACTCCACAACCAAGAACAGAAACAAAAAATTCAATAGATGAAGGAAAAAATTAAATAAATAGCAAAAAGTATAAAACGACACAGAGACTTGTAAATTTCTATGAGGGCAACAAATAATTTCCTCCCCTTTTCGCTTTCTACTGTATCAATTTTTCCATTTCATTTATGCATCCGGTTTTAGTTCAATTACCGTTGAATCGCCCTCCTCTATCCAATCTTCAACAATAATCTCTATGTAATTTTCCTTTTCCTCTTCGTCATATTCATGATTTATAGTATCAACAGGTTCACATGTAGTGAAAATAAATAGTAAAGAAGAAACTAATGAAAATGAGAATACTTTTAAGGTCATAATCTTTTAAATTTTTTCAGGTATATCCATTTTTGGATATTGTTTAACATTTTACAAATTTAAACATTTACCCTTAATTGTCAATTTAAACAGGCTAATTTATAATTTATCCTTTAACCGTTGTGTCACACTTTTTGTAGATATACCATCCCGGATATTAACTGTAGTCCATCTTTTCCAACGTCGCTTTGCAGTGTTCTTTCCGCTCATTCGCTGGACACCTTGCGGTGTCCGGCGTCAATCACTCCTCTCACACCGCATCGCTATTCCCAATAGTCACCTCCGCTCCATTGCAGTGTGCATTTGGTCGCTGTCGCTTACGCTAACGCTTCCGTCATCCACACCGCACCGCTACCGACCTGTTACTACCACCGCTCTTGCCTTGTGCGTTCTGGTCGCAGGCTCCCTCCACCCACACCGCAATCGCTCCATTCCGCTCATTCCATAATCCCTTAGAGCGACGCTTCGCGTCACTACTCCCGGGATTATTCCATTCGCTACCGTAGTATTTGCTGTGTGAATTAAACGCTTCAGTGCATTTTTGTCCGCTTCGCTTCCAAAAACAGCCCTTACGCTATCACACAGCCTTGGGGTGTTTAGACGTATCGTGGTAAACAAAAAATCCGCCACAACTACCAGTGTAGGATAGTTAAAAGTCTATGTGTTTAATCTATTTACAGGTATGATTGCTTTCAACATTCATAATGTTGAAATATAGTTTATCACAACCTTTTCTATGTATAGAAGCTATAATTTATACTATTAGTTGTCTATCTATTAATTTATTGTCTTACACAATTATCAAGTTTAGTTTAGCATTTTTTCGTGCGGTTTCTATATTTACCCGGATGTTAATCAATGTAATTCAATAATTTGTAGCAAAACATTCAGGCTTTCAAGTTACTTTTCCTGGATATTGTAAAGGTGTACAAATTAAACAAAAACAGGTTATAAGGTGTTCCTCCGTCGTTCACTTAATGCAATAAAACATATGTGCAAGGGCAAGCCCTGGCAGGTGTTAGAGAAAATCTCCACCCTTCGGGTAGTATTTTCTCTAACACCCTTGCACATACCACATCCGCAGTCACTCTTGCGCTCCAGTAGGTGCTCATCGTGTCGCGTCTGTTTGTTTTATTGCATGACGCTCACTCGGTCGTCACTCGTGGCTCTCTCTGCCCCCCTTGAATCCCCTTTAAGGTAATCGCTTCGCTCATACATTTTTTATAAAGGGGTGCAGACGCCACTCAGTGTTTGTGCTCGCCTGCGGGTCGCTCGGGCTGCCCGGCTTGTCACACTTTTTGTAGATACTCCATCCCTTATTTATTACCTTTCTGGTAGTTTGTTATTATCATATATTTAGTATTTCTCTACCAATCTTGATTCTTGCCTTTTGTACCTTAGTCGCTTTCTGTGATTATTCCATTCTCTCCGTCATAATTTGGCTCATGCTTCGCTTCAAATTACTCCTTCGTTCATTTCATAGTCACAGCCTGGTAATTTAACGTCAAAGGTTTCATTCAGAGAGTCAGTCGTTCCTCCTTTCTCTCTGAATGTCCTTTTCCTCCCTGCAGGATTAAACAAAAAGTCCGCCAAGCCTGCTGATCACAGTAGTAGTCAGGCGCGCTCGTATCCTCGCGCTTCTTCCTGCCCACACCCTCGCTCCACTCGCGTCGGCTCGCGCCTCTCACTACGCAAAAGAATAAATTCTTTCGCTTCGTTCGGATAACCTGTTTTTTTCCATTGCAGTTAAGCATTCTTGGGATAAATTTTTTGTGTCCGATAGTTATAGTTTTTTTATTGCAGTTTTAAATCCTTTTAGTTTAATATTCAGCACCTGTTTTGTTCGTTTGGCCGTATCAGTATTTTACGTCTCTGCGCTTCGCTTGCGAGGCTTATGTGTGTCTTTCTATTGTTAAATTTCTTTGTTGTTTTTTCTTTTCTTTTGATTTAACTTGTCTATCTCAATTATTAGCTTTGCTTCGCAAATCTAATGCACCTTAACAGGTGCTTGATTTTAAAGTCTGTATTCATACCCTTATTACTTCTATTATTGTTGAGGAAATTGTAACTTTGAGGAAGTAATTACAACTATTATGTTAAATAAATCATGCCATCTCAATAAAGTCTCTTTATCACGTGATATAATGATTCAACGATTTGATAAAGGTTTGTTGAGGTTTTCTTTTAATCTCTACTCTCTAAAGAATCCTTTGTGGATTCATATCGGTACTTCTTTTGAAGCAGGTGATTATTTAAAGCATTTGCTCAGCACTACAGATTTGACTGTTCCTATTTATTCTTTAATGAATATGGTACTTGAAGCGGGTTTCAAATTCCCATTGGATAGAGTGATAAATATTGAGGATTCAGATTGTAGTGAATCCTTCTTTGAGTGTATTGATAGTTATCTTTGGAACCGAAAACCTGATTTTAATGAAGAGGATCTGTATTTAACTTACCAGATTACGTATGATGTTAAAGAGAGGTATGATAAATATATTAAGGAAAACCCCAGCCCGGATCTATATGATGAAATGTTCACTATTCTTACAGATTCAGACATCACTTATTATAACGTTGTAAATGGTTCTTTTTCAGAAGAAAGAATTAACAATTGCTAGTCCTGTATATGTTTTAAAAAATACATTCAAGTTACTACCTTCCGGATAAATGAAATCATAGCAAAGGTAGGTTGTCTTTTATATTACGTCAAGGTCAGGCACTTCGTGTTTTCAAGAAAATCTCCAATTATGCTGGCGCATAAATAGTATTTTCCTGAAAAACCTTGCCTAATATAACGACGCCATAATGCTATACGCTATGATTGCAGTTTATCCTTTCCCTTTCATTGACCTTACACCTGTTAAGGCAAATTGACGCAAATCGAAGTAAAATTGAACAAATCAAAGCAAAATTAACCGATATTTTTAGCTCTCATATTTAATCATTTTAATTGCTTGAAGGAGTTGGTACTTATCCATATAAGTCCGGACCATGGCCGTACCATGTTCGTACCAAGTCCAATTAGTTTAACATTTTAAAAGTTTAATTATGGGTACTATTAAAAAAGGTATTCTCGGAGGGTTCTCCGGAAAAGTGGGCACCGTAGTTGGTGCAAGTTGGAAAGGAATTGACTATATCAGAAGTCTTCCTGCAAGTGTAAGAAATCCAAGAACACCGGGTCAGGTGAATCAACGGAACAAGTTTGCAACAGTTATTAAATTCTTATCAAAAATCAATCCTGTGATACAGGTTGGGTTTAAGGATTATACCGCAAAACAAACGGCTACCAATGCTGCAATGTCTTACAACATGCTGAACGCTGTAACAGGTGATGCCGGTGTTTATCAGTTGGATTTTCCGAAGGTGATGGTTTCAAGAGGTACGCTTTACAATCCATCCACAGCTGATGTGATGGTTTCTGACGGTGATGTAACTGCAGCATGGAACGTGGATATTGCCGGTAACGGGGCGATGGACGACATGTCTAATGTACTGGTTTACAACAGCACAAAAGATGAGGCTACTATTTCTGCTGAAGCAAGTGACAGAGCCGAAGGATTTGCTGCAGTGCCATATCTTGATCACTGGAAAGGCGATCAGGTGGAAGTGTTCCTGGCATTTACTTCTGCAGACGGGAAACTTGTTTCTGACAGTATGTATCTGGGACAGCATGATATTCCTGTGATATGATCTGACAAACATTAATTCCATTTTTTAATGCTCAGAACCGCTCCCTTTTATTTCTGGGGGCGGTTCTTTTAAAATTTAGAGGAATGATTTTGACAAGTGAAACTGAATCTGAATAATAAAAAGAAAATTGTTTTTATAAACGAAACAGGTAAAATAATCTGATTGGAACGATGGATTTGCTAAATATAAATTATGAGCTGCTTGGAACAATTAGTACGATTGCCGGCGGCGGAGCACTTGGAGGTTTTATCTCTACTATGATCAACAGGAAAGAGATAAGGCGGATAAAGAAAAGTGAGGCCATACAATCTGAAGCAACTGCCAAAAGAGAAGATGCTTCGGCTGCAACCGAGATGATGAATCTGCTGGAACGAACCGTTGCTCACATGGAGAAGATGAACTCCTACAACGAAACCAACTCTGAGAGCCTACTCAAGATGGTTAGAGAAAAGGATAGCATCAACGACCGCATGAAGAAAGATATGGAGCTCTTGCAGCTTCAGAGAACTGAGGATCACAGACGGATTACAGGACTTGAAAAGGTTGTTAAGAGAGAGCTGGAATGGCGTAAAGACAGCGATTATCACTATTGCTCTGTAGTTGATTGCGAGGTCAGGAGACCGCCGATTGGAACTTTTAAACGTGATGTGAAAAAATAATCTTTATGGATAAAGGTTTGTTTTTTAAGGTAATCTCAAAAACTCTCTTTTTTGGCAGGCTTACGCCTCATCAAAAAAGAGGTGTAGAAACTAAACTAACAGCTTTTGATATTTATGATATTGTTGATGATCGATGGAGAGCTTATATGCTTGCCACTGTATTACACGAAACAGGAGGTGAAATGCAACCGGTTGAGGAAGTCGGAAAAGGTGCCGGCAGACCTTATGGAAAAAAACTTAAACATGATCGCACGGTATACACTTTCCCGGATAGGCTTTATTATGGTCGTGGTGATGTACAACTCACATGGTACGAGAACTACGAGTTGATGGGTAAACTTTTGAATTACCCATTATTGAAATATCCTGAATTAGCACTGGAACCTGAAATTTCTGCGAGAATTATGATTGAAGGTATGACTCGCGGTATTTCTAATCGTGGCGACTTCACCGGTGTTTCTCTTGAAAACTATTTCAATAATCATAAGGAGGATCCTATTAATGCCAGGAGAATTGTTAACGGATTGGACCGGGCAAGCCTCATTGCAAAATATTACAGATTGTTTTTAAATGCAATAAGAATTTCTAAAAATTAGGAAATGGTACCGCTAAAATATAAAATACTGTTTATTGTTCCTCTGCTTTTCATTTCTTGTAAACCAAAACAAGTAATAACAGAGAAGATCTCTTCAAGGACTGACAGCTCTGCAATCCTTATGTTGGAAGAGGTAATCACACAAAAAGAAATTCAAATCATTTCTTTACAAAGCGAATTAAATCGCTTTGAAGAAGAAAACTTCAACCTGAAAAGTGAGATCTCAACATATGAAATTAATTATGACACAACCCAGCCAATCAATCCTGTAACTCAAAAACCTCCAATATCATCAGAAATAATTACTAAAAGCAACTCCCAGCTAGAAAAAACTCTCAATCAATATGAGGTTCTACTCCGGGAAGCTTCAATTGAAAACACTCACTTGACCACAAAAAACATCAATCTTCAACTTATAGTAGAGGCGATGAAGGAGGAGAATAAAACGTTAAAATCTAAATCTAATCCAGGTACCCAACTTACATCCAAATTGTTGTTAACCGGTATAATTTTAGGAATCATGATTTGTGTAATTTCAATTATGATTATAAGGAAATAATTTACTCTTATTATCCAGTTACTCCTACTACATTAATCGTATTGTATTTTTTCTCCGGATTAATCAATTTCAAATTAATCTCTCTTCTCTTTTTCACTGTTAAGTTAACATATCCAGCAGTGACATCTTTTTTTGTGCTATGACCTACCATCTTTTTAACAACTATCGGATTGATTAATAATTCACTTGTTAGATGAGTTATATAGCTATTCCTTGTATATGAAGTTGAAATTTCTGGATCTAATGATAATTCATTTGCTATATTCTTGAGAGAGGAGTTTATAGGTTCTAATTTCAGTCTGGTCTCTCTTTTTATTAAATTTTCATTATTTTCTGTAGGCTCAATACCATTTAAAAATGGGAAAATATATCCCTCTTGTGAATCATTGCCTTGTCTATTTATGATCTCAATCATTGGAGGTAAAATAGGAACATAAATATAAGTTGGTTCCTCACCTTTTCTTAATGTCTTTTTTCGTTCAAAAATAATCTCATTTCTTGGTGCATCAATATTCTTATAAGTTAGTCGGCAAAGGTCTCCAAAATTAAGACCATTGCAGTAAAACATAAATACAAATATATCACGTGCTGTTGCCAGGGCTGCATTATCTGTCTCAAAATTCTCAATTTTCCATATATCTTCTATTGGCATTGCAATCTCTTTTCTGCCTCCTGCTGGTATTTCGTACTTCCCGTTATTTACTCCAAATGGATATTTGCTACCCTCAATATATGGTTTATCCCCATCTTTATTGTTGATTATTGCCCTTAACGTTCTCATATATATTCCCATGGTTGCATAAGAAACTTCTGTTTTCTCCCAGAATTTCTCGCATTCATTTAAAAATTTAGGTGTTATCTCATCAAAGGATATTTCTTCTTCAACAGTTAGTACATTACTTCCGATAGTTATATGCTTTTGTTCAATACAGGTTTGAATGAATTGTATTTTATCAGCCTTTTTCTTTTTTAGAGAATAGTGCTTGAATCTCATCAAAGCTTTTAAGGTTGTTCTATATATAGATGCATTTCCAACTTTATATTCGTTTTCTAACGCTGTTATCTTGTTTTGAAAAGCTTCATTTACTGTTTCTGATAAAGGCTTTTTTAAGATATTATCTAATGCCTCAAATGAAAACTCATTTATTTCAGCTAATGCGTTAATTGCGGGTTTTAATGATAGAGCTAAATAATTGCTTAGAGTTTGTTTTGTAAGTTTATGTTTTTTCAAGTCTCTATTAATGAATTCATCCCATTCTTTTATCTCAAATTCAAAACCTGAATAATAGTATTTATGTCTTCTTTCGTATGTTACTCGCCAAAAAATTGGTGCTTCAACGTCATCTTTATTTCTGTATTTTCTCGTTAAACACACCGATATATTTCTGTTCTTGTACTTTAAAGCACTTGTTTTTTTAGGTACTTTGTTTAGATTTGCCATAGTCGTAATTCATTATTTAGTAAGTATGGGAAAACAATGGGAAAACAAATGTACCTATACAACGATAAATAACCAAATATATCAAGCGTTATGTTTTATGAGTATTTTGTAATATGCAAATAATCAGACATATAAAATACAACAATAAATATCGAAAAATATTAGGTTTAGCCTTCTAAGCTGAGGGTCGCGGGTTTGAGTCCCGTCTTCCGCTCTAAAGGGAGTAACAGATTAAAGTTACTTCTTTTTTTTATCAAAAAAATACGCAATAAATCAGGTGGAAAATCTTTCTGCATATAAACCTTCTGTACGCGATCTGACAGGCGGAAACATTTTCCGTCAATTGATTACGCTGGCACTCCCTCTGATGGCTATCAGCTTCATCCAGATGGCCTACAACTTAGTAGATATCATCTGGATTGGACGTCTGGGAAGCAAGTCCGTGGCAGCGGTCGGTTCAATCGGCATGTTAATGTGGATGATGAATTCGGTTGCATTGATATCGAAGGTAGGCGCAGAGATTGCCATTGGCCAATCGATAGGTGCCCGGCGGTTAGACAAAGCATCACTCTATGCATCACACACTACCACTATTGCCCTGGCATTGGGGCTCACCTTCGGTATTTTCTTCTTTCTCTTTCCCAGCACTTATGTATCATTTTACAGTCTGGAGGCTGGTATTGCGCTGGAAGCTGCCGGTTACCTGCGGATAATTTCACCGGGAATAACGGTCATGTTCCTTATTCTAAACTTCTCCGGCATCTATATTGGCTCCGGCCGCAGTGACATCCCTTTTTATTTCAACGCCACCGGATTAGTGTTTAACATTTTACTGGATCCTCTCCTTATTTTCGGTATTGGTCCGTTCCCGGCCATGGGAGTAAGAGGGGCCGCGCTGGCTACCCTTCTTTCTCAGGTAGTGGTAATTATTCTCTTTATCCACCACCTAAAGAAAAAAAACGGGTTATTGGGACGGTTTCAATTCCTGATCCGTCTCCGTAGAAAATATACTCTTAACATACTGAAGCTAGGACTACCCGTTGCCGCGATGAATGTTTACTTTGCATTTGTGAATATGAATCTGGCCCGCATCGCATCGGTTTACGGCGGATACCTTGGTATAACCAGTCAGACAACTGGTGGCCAGATTGAGGGGATCACTTGGAATACCTCCAATGGATTCTCCACAGCCTTGGGCAGTTTTGTTGCGCAGAACTATGCGGCGCATAAGATAAACCGGGCCAATCGTGCATTTCGCTATACATTAATGATGATGGGCACATTGGGAATAATTGTAACTGCGGCATTCATATTGTACGGTAAAGAGATTTTTTCTGTTTTTGTACCTGAAAAAGCAGCATATCTGGCTGGGGGTGAGTATTTGTTAATCATGGGTGTCTCTCAAATTTTCATGATGCTGGAGATCACCACCCAGGGCATTTTCAACGGGTTGGGCAGGACCACCCCGCCTGCCATCATCAGCATGGTGTTTAACACACTGCGTATCCCGCTGGCGCTCTTTCTGGGTGCGCGCATCGGGGTGACTGGCGTCTGGTGGGCCATCTCCAGCACCTCTTTCTTTAAGGGGGGGATTCTGCTGACCTGGTACCTGGTGCTGCGCAGGAAGAGATCATGGTAGGGTTTTCTTAATCCATCTTTTCTAGTGTTCGTGTTGGTCCATTCTTGTCATGCGGGTTGACGGGTACAAGTAGCGCGTTATTTTCTTGATTATTTCGCATTAAATCGATAGCCCAACCCCATCATCAAGTTGTTCGGATCTTTAAAACGGTATAGCTGATAGCCCGTATGCAGGAACATGTTATGGGTAATATGGGTCTTGAGCACAAAAGTTTGGTAAAATGAGTTCGTATCGTCTCCCTTGCACAAAAAGTTTTTTCCAATACCCAGGTTAATTGAAAAGATGGGCATGACAATTTCCCCACGCAGTGAGAGCCCTGCCGAAAACTGTTCCCTGAAGGGAGGCCTGTAGAACCTAAGCTCTTCAGGCTCAGATGGAATATATGTATTGGCTATATGCTTGCCGATGTTGGCACTTTCATCATACTGCAGATCGAGAGAAATACCGGCGCGGAAATAATTGCTGAAATGATATAATGGATTGAGGTTCAATCCTGCAATTCCAAACGAGCCGGGAACTAGCATCGGGCTTTGATCTTCAGGGAAGATGCCCTTTTTCCGTGTAGCACCATAGACAATGAGGTCATAGGTAATATACGAATTCAATGCGTGATTCTGAGACGGGAAATAGGAGAATCTGTTTTCTCTATTGTTCCCAAAAAAGTGTGCAACACCTATGGAGGCTCCAATTGTATTCACCCCTGAGTTGGGATAACTGGTATTTCCGTTGGAATAGTGTGTCACCCCCACCCCGCCACGCAGATAGGTGCTTGGTGTCATTTGCCAGTTCAATAGAAATCCAAGGTTGATATAGGCGCTAATTTTGGAGCCGACAACCATATTGAGTGGATTTTTCTCTTCATCATACTTCTTCCAACCGAATGCTGAGCCAAAGTTCCATTCGTAATCGAATGACAAGTCGGAGGTGATGCTTGCTATTCTTGACGTTTGGAAGAGATAGACGTTGACGGGATTTCCCAGTTCGGAAGAGTTGAAGAATGTATTGTAAGCGATTCCGATGCCTTGTATGGCATGAGGATATTGCCTACCCAGATATGTGTTGTCAGAGAACTTGAAACCGTACTTCAGATGACCGGAAAGAGTGGAGTTCATTCTCTGTCCTGCACGGTTGGAGCCTTTGAAGAATTCATGCGTAGGGAACAGATATCCCGGCCTCAAATCGGCACCAATCATGTGGATGATTTTTGTTGAAGTGGAGTCGCTTTTACCGGCAAAGGAGCCTACGGCAGTGAATAGCAACAATATGGTGCATAGGAAGGATTTTAGCGCTCCCTTATTTATTCTTATTTTCATTCAACTTTTGTTTTTAGGATAAAATAATCCGTAGGACGACTACTGGTGAGTTCTCCCGTAAAAAAACGTTTTTTGCCTGTTTTAGGATTGGATATATACACCTTGTAGGGCACGGAATATCTCTCTACTTCATTAAAGATCAGTATTTTTCTTTTGTCGTAGGCATCAACGGTCACCTCTACCGACAACTTCTTGTCCAATGGTGCTTCAAGCTCCTGTTCCATAATTCCAAAAGACGCTTTGGTGTTATGTAATACGGGTTTTGAATCAACCAGATCAGGGATGGCAATTTCAGGGAGCGTAGCGCCGAGTAACCGTCGGAATTTTTGTTCGTCCCAATATCCGGCGGGGTTATAAAAGAGAATCTTCCGCGTCGATTTTTTAAAAGGATAGCATGTGAGGGTAACGGGAGAGGAAGAGTTTTTGTTATCGACAACTAAAGATTCCATTTCGTTAAGAGCGCCCTCATTTATTTCAAATTTTTCCCAATCGTAAACCACACTGTCTATTTGATATTTGCTTGTGGGAGCCAGCAGAAGCTTGATCTGTTGCTCTTTGTAATCATTGCCAACTTTTATCAGCATGGTTACATCCTCATTCATGAGATTTTCATTGAGTGTAAGCTGCAGTTTGTTGCCACCTCTTTTCTCTACACGGAAATCTATAAAGTCGCTTAAGCAATAAACAGTAGCCGGTTCTTTTTCACCGAAAGGAAAAGAGACGGGTTCACCATCGAGGGTATATGCACGGGTAGTAAATGGGGCGTCCATAAAAGAAACAATATCAATCAGCCTCCAGTTGTCTGACTTAAAATTGATTTCCTTTCTGTTGTCCGTTTCCGAAAGTACAACATCCATCTGTTCTCCGGGAAGAAAATCTTCCACAAAAATATCGCTATTGCAACCGGATATGAATATCAGGATGCTTAAAAACAGCGATTTATGTATTTCCTTTTTCATATTTTATGCTTCTATTACCTACAGACACACTGATAATCAACTGATAAGTTTATACCGTTCATCGTAACTTTCAAAAGATTATCTATTGATTTTTGTGCGACTTACAATGAGAATTAACCATTACTACAGACGCATAATATGGAGAATTGCTGCATCATTAAATGTTAACAAAAACTAACCATCCAATCTCCCTGCTCAATGATACGATTAACCCCCCGTATCGGATATTTATATTGTGCATTATTGAAAATAATACAATTGATAGAGATATACAACGGTGAATTAAAAATGAATATCAATACCCGTGCAGAAAGAGGCCGATGTCCGACACCGGGAAATTGAAATGATTGGCCACGTAGGAATTGACCATTTTCCCAGCATACATGTAAAAGCCAGAAGCAAAACCCCGGTCGAACCGGGCAAAATGGTCCACCCCTCCGCAATCGGCCATAGAAGAGAACAGCGTTACAAAAATATTGCTCAAAGCGATGGAAGAAGTACGTGCCACACGCGAGCTAAGGCTCATCTCACAGAAGTGCAACACCCCAAATTTTTCAAAGATTGACGGATGGCCAGGCAAACAGGCCTCCATTGTGGTTTCGAAACATCCTCCCTGCGCCATACGCAGGTCGATTATGATGGCCCCTCTCTTCATTTCCCTTATGAGGTCGCCGGAGATACGGTAAAAGTGTGATTTGTTGATATACTGCATTGCGCCAATAACTACATCGGCAGAGCGAAAAACATTTCTCAGCACGTTGGGTTGCAATATAGAGGTGAAGACCGGACTACCCAATTCGTGACGAATATTCCGCAGCTTCGATATATCGTCATCGAACACTTTAACCGATGCTCCCAGCGCCATGGCTGCCCTGGCAGCCATGGCGCCGGCCACACCGGCACCAATGATTACCACTTCAGTGGGTGATATGCCGGGGATGCCGCCAAGAAGGATTCCCTTACCACCATGGGCATTGCTTAACAGCTCGGCAGCCAGCGTAATGGAGGAAGCTCCTTCAATTTCGGAGATAGAAGTAACAAAGGGTGACACGCCGGTTTCATCATAAATAAGTTCGTAAGCGAGCGCATTAATCTTTTTCTCCGACATCAATTCAAGCAGTGGTGTAGAAAGCCTGTGAAGGTAGAGAAACGAAAAGACTGTACTTCTTAATCGCATCATCTGAACTTCTTCCAATGTTGGAGGCAAGATTTTAAGGATAAGATCGGCTTGAAAAACCTCTTTTGCTGTCTCTACAATCTCAGCACCCGACTCAGCATAATAGCTGTCGGAGTAGTTTATCATATACCCCGCCCCTGCTTCAAACAATACCCTGTAGCCAGATGACACCAACAGAGAAACAGCTTCAGGGGTAAGAGCCAGACGTCTTTCCACCTCCTGATTTTCTTTGGGTATTCCAATAACAGTTGAAACCTTTTGTTTCTCTGCTTTGAGTAATAACTCACGCACAAAAAACGAAGTGCTTTTTTGAGAATCGTTGATCATTCTTTTTTTTTGTATTTTAATTGCTCCTCAACTCCGCGAACCGTTAAATTAATATCCTCTTTGGTAATCATTCGGTCAGTATGATAAACAATTTGCGCTCTTTTGTAATAACACTCTCTTTGAGCCAAATGTTCCGTTATAAACGGAATAATCTCCTCTCTTGGCTTACCTGCAATAAGCGGGCGTACAGTTTTCGATGCCAGCAGACGGGCAGCAAGTTCTTCCGGATCGGCCTGAATATAGACGGTGGTGCCGGCTTTGTTCATAACATCCATATTATCGAAAAAACATGGTGTACCTCCGCCTGTAGAAATTACCACATCTTCAATATTGGCCACTTCTAGAAGTGCCCGGTTCTCTATTTTTCGAAATTGCTCCTCCCCTTTTTCCGCAAAAATATCAGATACAGACTTCCGGTATTTGTTCTCTATAAATGCATCCAGATCGATAAATGATAGTGATAAAGACCTGGCCAGCCGTTTCCCCACGGTGGTCTTCCCCGAACCCATATACCCTATAATAAAAATTCTATTCATACTCATTTACTTTCTGATTATCGCCACCTCATAATAATGGAGCAAAAAGTCGCAACAAAGATTCAAAAAAACGTTGCATAACGGGCCTCTTAACCCATTCTCTCATCAACACCAAATCAGAAAAGCGTTGATCTTCAACAAAAATATCATTGGCCTGCTCCCCAAGTTTTTCATCATAAATAAATGCCTCAACCTCGAAATTCTGTTCAAAACTTCGTGAATCAAAATTGGCAGATCCTATTAGAGTCAGCGAATCATCGAACATCATCATTTTAGAATGAAGAAATCCCTTATGATATTTATATACTTTCACACCTGCTTTCAACATATCCTTTATATATGAACGTGATGCCATCTGTACTAACGGCACATCAGATCGTTTAGATATCATGAGCCTTACATCCACTCCGCGAATAGCAGCAGCCTTCAGAGCATCTATCATTGCATCGGGAGGAAGAAAATATGGAGTCTGAATGAAGATAGATTTTTGGGCATCGTAGATTGCCTGCATTATGCCGTGAGATATCTCGTTCTCTTCACTCAATGGGCCGCTGTTAACGATCTGCATGGGACACTCCCCAAAGTTTCCCAGCATAGGAAAATAATTGCGCGATGTAATCAGGGTTTGAGAAACAAAATACCAGTCGATAAGGAAAACCGACTGCAATCCCTGAACTCCTTTACCCTCAATCCGAGCATGCGTATCTCGCCAGCAACCCCAATCGAATCCCATTATGTATCGGTCAGCAATATTCATTCCGCCAACATATCCTATCTGTCCGTCTATAACCACTATTTTGCGGTGAGTCCTGTAGTTCAATCTTGAAGTGATTGCAGACCAGGTAAGTTTTAAAAAAGGCTCGGTTTCTATGCCGGCTCTACGGAATTCTTCCAGGAATTTCTTCTTAGCTTTCCTTGACCCGAAACTATCATAAATGATACGTATTTCCAGTCCCTCCCTAGCTTTACGAATAAGTGCCTCCTGCACCTTCATGCCTATCTCATCATCATTCAAAACATAATATTCTATGTGAATATGTTGTCTTGCCTTTTCAATATCAGCGAGCAAATGATCGAACTTGTCTTTTCCTGAGGTGAATAACTTCACATTATTTCCCCCCAGCAAAGGGGTATAATCCAAATTTTGCAGCAATTTAACTATGTTGGCATGTTTTTCAGGAAAAAAAATCTCCACCGGCGTATCCATCTCATCCAAAGGACGCTTTTTTAGTTTGCTGTACATCCGCCTTGAGATTACATATTTTTTTGTTGTATCCTGCCCGAAAACAGCATACCATATGATTCCTATGAAAGGCAAAAAGACAACAGCAAGGATCCATGCCACAGTTTTAATGGGATTCCTGTTCTCCGAAATAACCACCACCACAATACTTATCACCGTAAGGAGATAAAGTAGCTCAATGATCATAAGCAATGTATTGTTCAACTGCATGGTTATATCCGGTATTTACCGTCACTAATATCTTCTAAAATATTCAGGTAGGAATGATATCGGCTTTCACTGATATAATGCTCTTCCACTGCTTTAAGAACAGCACAATCGGGTTCATTAATGTGCAGGCAGTTATAATATTTGCATTTCTGAGATATTTTGAATATCTCAGGAAAATAGTGCGATACTTCTGCCGTGACCATATCTATAGTTCCGAATCCCTTGATACCGGGTGTATCTATTATATATCCGCCATTATCCAGTTCTACCATTTCGGAGAAAGTGGTGGTATGCATCCCTTTGCTATGATATTCTGAAATTTTACCCACTTTCTGTACCGATTCACCCTGCATTTCATTGATGATGCTTGATTTTCCAACACCTGAATGACCGGCCAGCAGGACAATCTTATCCCTGGTAATCTCTTTGAGTTCGTCAACCCCTTGTCGGGTTACCATGGAGGCTTTTATACAGCGATAACCGATAAGAGAATAGAGATGAACCATGCTGTTCATATAACCGGTATCTTCCTCATCATACAGGTCTGTTTTGTTAAAAACGAGACAGACTGGGACCGAATATGCTTCGGCAGTAACAAGGAACCGGTCAATAAACACAGTTGTAGTCTCGGGTGAGTGTATTGTGATACAGAGCAACGCCTGATCGATATTTGCGGCGAGTATATGTGCATGTTTGGAAAGCTTGGAAGACTTGCGGACAATATAGTTTTTACGATCTTCTATATCGGTAATAAAAGCCGTGCCATCAAGATTTACATCCATGAAAACAATATCACCCACTACAACGGGACTTGTACTGCGGATTCCCTTAAGCCTGAGGTTCCCTTTTGCTTTACACAGAAAATCATTGCCGCTTTTATCGCGTACCAGATAGGTGTTACCGGTATTTTTAATTACAAGCCCTTTCACCCTCTTCTGGTTATACTCCTCTCCGCCATTCGTCATTAAACGGTAAGTATTTCTTTCTCCTTTTCGGCAAACATATCATCCACTTTTTTGATATATTTATCGTGGAGTTTCTGAAGCTCATTTTCACCATCTTTTCCCATATCTTCCGGGAGACCGTCTTTAACCGCTTTTTTCACTTCATCAATACCCTCTCTTCTGGCATTTCGTATACTTATCTTAGCATCTTCGGCTTCCTGCTTGGTCTGTTTCACAAGTTGTTTTCTGCGTTCTTCCGTAAGGGGTGGTATACCCAATCGTATAACTTCTCCGTTGTTTTCGGGTGTGATACCTACATCGGAGTCCTGAATGGCCTTTTCCACTACTTTCAACATAGGTTTTTCCCACGGTTGCACCATAATGGTCTTGGCATCGGGCGTGGTTACCGTTGCCACATTCGACAGAGGAACAAGGCTTCCATAATATAACACACGAATTCCGTCCAGAATACGAGCGTTGGCACGACCGGCCCTGATACGTGAAAATGTCTCATCCAGGAATTCAAGGGTCATTTGCATTTTTTCTTCTGTCTCTTTTTTAATTTTCATTGTTTCCATAACTATCTATTATTTTTGTTGTTTTCAAGTCTTATCAAAATAGTTTAACTGACACTAGACTATTGCTTGCTATGGCATAGCCCAAATGAATTCGTCCTCTGTATATCATTTAATGCAAAAGTTGCTCGTCATGACAAAGTCCATGCAAGCATGGCCTCTATTCATTTGACTTAAGTAAATAGTGTGAACAAAAATAGTGAAAAAATTTTAATTTCTCTACAAATGTACCACTGTTCCTATATTATTGCCATCTATAAGCTTTTTAAGGTTACCGAAAGTGTCCATATCAAAAACCACTACAGGCAAGTTGTTCTCCTTGCACATGGTTGTAGCTGTCAGATCCATCACTTTCAATCCTCTGTCGTAAACCTCATCGAACGAAATACTCCGGAACTTAGTGGCTGTGGGGTCTTTTTCGGGATCCGCCGTATAAACGCCATCTACACGGGTACCTTTAAGCATTGCATCAGCCTCTATCTCAATTGCTCGTAACGCAGATGCTGTATCTGTCGTAAAAAAAGGATTTCCGGTACCTCCGGCAATTATTGCTATCTCTCCTTTTTCCATAGCTTCAATAGCCTTCCACTTGGAATAGAATTCTCCTACCGGTTCCATTCGTACAGCTGTAAAAACACGGTTTTTTTGTCCCACAGAAACAAGTACCGAGCTAAGTGCCAGGCTGTTGATTACTGTGGCAAGCATTCCCATCTGATCACCTTTCACACGGTCAAACCCTTTGGTAACACCGCTCACCCCCCTGAAAATATTGCCTCCACCAATCACAACAGCTATTTGTACACCCATATGTGAAACTTCTTTTATTTGTTCCGCATATTCTTTAAGGCGTATTTCATCTATCCCGTACTGTTTGCCGCCCATAAGCGATTCACCGCTGAGCTTGAGTAAAATTCGTTTAAATTGCATATATCATGTTTAATTATTTGAGTCCGAAATAAAAAAATCCAAAATATAAGACCTCTATTTGTACTTAACTCTGTTTTATTCATGAAGTATCTCATGTACAATCATTCATCAATAAAAGCCACTTCTTTAAATGAGTATCTCCTCCTAACTTCATTTTCCAACGTTTTCAGTACTAAATGTCCCGTTGGCAGCACATTCTCAATTATGGCTTTAAATTTACCGTTTTTGTCTTCAAACCAATAATAATCGTTTATACGGTAGAGATCGAGCATATACTCATCCTCAATAGAATTGGTACCTCCATGCTCAAATTCACGATAGAGCATAAAAAATTCCCTCATAAATATGTTAAATATGTATTCCATGTCCTGTTCCGATCCTGTAATTTGCTTCAGGGAAACCGGATTAGGCAAATCGGGCGGAAAAATCTGCTGATTTATGTTTATACCAATACCAATAACCGAGTTCTCAATTTGCTTTCCCTGTATATCGTTTTCTATGAGCATACCGCCTATCTTTTTGTCTTTCCAATAAATATCATTGGGCCATTTTATTCGGATGTCGCTTACAAACTGGTCCAGCGTATTTTTGACAGCCAGTGAAGCTATACGCGAAATAATAAACTGTCCGTTAGCCTCCACGTTTTTTGGATATATCAGGAGGCTGAACAACAAGTTTTCTCCTTTCGAGGAAAACCATGATGTACCCATTTGTCCACGCCCCCCGGTCTGATATCCGGCAATCACAACCGACCCCTCTTCAGGATGTTCTTCCCTGGCAATTTTTTTTAGCATGAGGTTTGTTGAATCAACCTCATCGACCCTTATTGTTAGACGCTCTTTACTTAACTGATCCATAATATAGGTTTTGATGTTTTTTGGGTAATTTTTTAATTACCTCATCAACGGAATGATATATCCATTTTTTGAGTTCCATGTCGGGCATATCGCCATCGAGGTATATGGTGTTCCAATAGGTTTTGTTCATATGATAGGCACCTTCAACACACTCATATTCATCTCTTAACTTTATCGCCAGCTCAGGATCGCATTTCAGGGTAATGCTGAATCTGCCGGTATCAGTGGGAATCAGCGCAAACATCTTGCCCATAACCTTCATCACAATGGTTACATCGTCAAACGGTGTTGTTGCTTCTGAACCATGAACAGCAAGGCAAAAATCGAAAAGCTCTTCTATATTCATTGTCTTGAAGAATTCATAAATTAAACCCATTCCACCATAGAAATGCAAACCCTAAGCTTCATGCAGCAAGTAGTAATAATGCAATCGCTACAATCAAGCTGCAATATGTTTACAGAAAGGGCAAAAAAGCATCTTCAATATGCTCCAGCTCAAATTGTTGCTTATTCCACACTACAGCCACAATATCGAACCGGGCAGGCTTATCTATACAATTCATTTTCAGATAAATGCCAGCCGCTTGAATCATACGCCGCATTCGATGCTTCCCAATGGAATCCTCAGGATTTCCCCACTCTGTAGATGTACGGGTTTTAACCTCTACAAAAACGATATATTCACCCTCTTCCGAAATAATGTCGACTTCATAACCATGGCATTTCCAGTTTCTTTTAACAATACGGTGTCCTTTCGACTTTAAATAATTCACCGCCGCATCTTCACCTTTCCATCCCAGTTCATTGTGTTCAGCCATCTTTATTGTACCCAAAAAGCGTGTATACATCGTAAAAATACAAATTTACACCATAAATCCTTCTTTTTAGTGAAAATATTTTGTTTTTTTGTAACAGCAACGGGAAAGAGAATGCAACCTGTTATTAAACCCGTGTGTATTTGTATTAGGAATTTCAATAGTTGATTAATGGGAATAAAGAGTTACAAGATTCAAGGCAGAACGAAAACACGCACTAAAAAGGCTGAGTTTATGCTCAACGACGAAGAGTATGATCTTATCCATTTCTATCTGAAAAAATATAAGATCACCAACCGATCCCGTTGGTTTCGCGAGACCGTTCTCAATCATGTACTGAGAAATATGGATCAGGATTATCCTACTCTTTTCGAAGAAAATGAGATGAGGCGATAATAATTTTTTAATAATCTGTTCATTTAACATGCAAATATTGATTCATCGGTTGCTATAACATATCATGGACACAGAATCAGATTATCAAACATAATAATACTGGAGGCAAAAACGTGTTAGACGACGAATATTTTATGAGGCAGGCACTTCAGGAAGCTCATAAAGCACTTGAGAAGGAAGAAGTTCCCATTGGAGCCGTTATAGTTATTAATCAGCGCATTATAGCTCGCGCACACAATCTCACGGAGATGTTGAATGATGTAACTGCACACGCCGAAATGCAGGCAATAACAGCTGCCGCCAATGTACTTGGAGGAAAATACCTCACTGACTGCACATTGTATGTAACAGTGGAACCTTGTCCCATGTGCGCTGGTGCCCTTCGGTGGGCACAAATATCACGGATAGTTTACGGAGCACCGGATGAAAAAAGAGGGTATTCGCGCATCTCACCCTATCTACTGCATCCAAAAACTACAGTCAACTCCGGCATTATGGCTGAAGATTGTGCTGATCTGATAAAGATGTTTTTTACACGTTTCAGGTAATCCGTTCACAGTAAATGGGAAATAATCAATAAACGGAAATCTATTTTCCATTTTAGTAATTTTCGTAAAAAACTGCAAAATATAAAGAGGGCAAACCAGATACAATTTTGATTTTACCCTCTTTTATCCGTACTTTTATGGTAGACAAACACAAATACTCAAATCTCGAATACTGAATTTGCTCCGAGAGTCCTTAATAACTACAAGCATTATGCTCCGCTTGCAATGAAAGAGACATTTCAAAAGGTACTCAATATTTGTTTAATATTTGGAATTTATCTGATCTGGTCAGAACCTATAAACCCATTCAGCAAAAGCATTTACCCAACTTTGAAGAAACTTACGGGTGTCATCATTTTTCAGGCTGTTGTTTTCATCGAACAGCTGCAGCGAGTTCCCTATATATGCTTCCGGTTGCTGCATCATATATACGTTAAGGAAAACCATCGGCTGACGTAGTGCATGATTAGCTGATTCACCACCTAAGGCGCTCATTGAGCTGCTTACTATTGCGCCCGGTTTGCCGCCCCATTTATTTTGCCCATAGGGTCTGGATGCCACATCAAGCGCATTTTTCATTACCCCTGAGATAGATCTGTTATATTCGGGGGTAAAGAATAGGAAACCATCGGCTTCGCCGATTTTCTTTCTAAACTCAATCCACTCTAAAGGTGGATTTAAATCGAGGTCTTCATTATAATGTGCAAGTTGCCCTATCTCAACAATCTCCAGATCAAGTGAATCTGGAGCTAATCTTATCACTTCATTTGCCAATTTTCTATTGGCCGATTCTTTACGAAGGCTGCCTACCAATACGGCAATTTTCTTTTTACTCATATCTGAATCTTATTAAAGGTGCATTAATATTTATAGAAAATATTGAATGGAGATAACTCCATAAAATAATTAATATAATAACGTCATTATCACCTTTTTTGTTCCATAACAAATATTGATGAGCTATTGATACTGGTTTTCATAAAATATTTAAATATTTCTTGCCTGTTTGTCTTTCCGATAACCGGTGCATTTGTCCAAAAGATGAGTGCTGTCTTTTGTTTTGTCAAAACGAAGAAATATAATTTTTAAAATGAATTAAATCATTAATTAATAGATATTTATATATCGAACAATTTACATATGAAAGATGGAAATAGCCATTATTTCGTAAACCCTCCGCTCGCCTGCTGCTATTCCTTCTCCCTGCTCAATTGAACAATATCTTCCGACTCACAGCTTCTGCAGTGATCAGCTTTTTTCATGGTAACCATCGTCTCATTGCAACTATGGCATTTATACCAATAATCATCCGTTACATATGCCCCGCCTCTAAAAATAATCGCTCTTCCTTCAATTAGAGCTTTTGCCAGTTTTCTTCTCGCACCATCAAGCAGGCGTGTGAATGTGGGCCTGGAGACACCCATCTTTTCTGCTGCCTCCTCCTGGTAAAGACGTTCGTAGTCGGCCAACCTGATTGCTTCCAGCTCCTCATATTGGAGTACCACAGTATCCAACTCCCTCCTGGGTACTCCGAACGGCTTATATCCATCCATCAATGGCGGTTTCATTACTCTTCTGTTTTTTCTCCTCTTTGGCATAATACGTTTCCTTTATAACAATCTGCTTTCTGCTTTAAATGTAACTTTTACAAAATAGAATATTTTAACAATACTTCGGTAATTATTTTTTAAACATCTGACAATCAGCAAAAAGTGCTACTGAGTTTTGGGCAGGTATACTTTGTTGCAAAGTAATGGATTACATGGTGTTTCAAAACTTTTTTACCGGAATATTTTTTTAAATTTTCGGCAATTTCCAGGGAGTTCTGTAATTGGCTTTAATTAAACTGTTCGCCTCATCACACCCTATGAACTTTCCTGCCTTAATATCCCAATCCAAAGCACTACCAACTCGGCAGGAGATATTTGCCATATGGCTAAGAATGGCAACTTCTGCACCAATAGCTACATCGGCATTGGGCAGTTTGCGCGAACGAATACTGTCAAGCATATTACCAGCATGCAGATACAAACCTTTGCCCTGCCCTTTTCTTTTTTCCACAGCCTCCATGCGTAGCGTGTTGGGTCTCTTTTCGTCGTCACAAGGATAGCAATAGGGGTAATTACGACTGTTGACAGCCTGTTCAGGCACCACTTCCCAGCCGTTGCGTGTAAGAATTAGCGTACCATTTTCACCAAGGAAAGCAACACCCTCACGCAGCCCGAACAACCCTGTTCCTATTCCACAAGCATGATCCCAAATAATATTGAAACCCGGATACTTATAGGTCACCATCAGAGTGTCGGGTGTCTCCATGGCATCATCGGGGTATCCATACTTTCCGCCGGCTCCATAAACATATGAAGGCAATCCAACATTCATTCCCTTCATCGCGTAATCGAGCAAGTGCACCCCCCAGTCTGCCATCAATCCGCCGGCATAATCCAAGAAGAAGCGAAAGTTATAATGAAATCTGTTCTGATTAAAATCGCGCTTTGGTGCAGGACCCAACCACATGTCGTAATCTACACCGGCAGGGGGTTGCGAATCGGGCACTACCGGCAGTGTCCATTTGCTGGTCTGATAAGCCCACACTTTAACGGTTCGCACACGTCCCAGTTGTCCACTTTGCACATAAGCTGCAGCTTCATCCCAGTGAGGATCGCTCCGCTGCCATTGCCCTACCTGCACAATCCGGTTATATTTTCTGGCAGCCTTAACCATCAGCCCACACTCTTCAATGGTGTTGGCAAGAGGCTTTTCTACGTATACATCTTTACCTGCTTCACAGGCTGCAATCAGCTGCAGGCAATGCCAGTGGTCGGGGGTGCCGATAATTACCATATCCACATCTTTGTTATCTATTACCCGGCGCCAGTCCTTAACCAGTTGTGGTGGTTTTTTACCGGTTAGCTTCTCCAAGTCAGCCGCACGCTTATAGAGCCACTGATCATCCACATCACATATAGAGATACATTCAGTTTCCGGGTATTGCAAGAACGCTTTCAGGTTGCTCCAACCCTGATTGCGGCAGCCTATCAGGCCTATTTTGATTTTATTCCCGGGAGTTGTCTTCCCATATATTGAAGAAAATGATTTCCCCATCAACGGAGTTAAACTTAAACCGGTTGCTGTAACAGCAGATTTTTTCAAGAAATTTCGTCTATCCATGATAATTGCAGTTTAAAATTCGCATTGCGCATTTAAAAATACTTTATGATTCTACCAAAAACAAGGCTTCTGTTGAAGCCGGTGGGTTTGAGGTATATAAAACCTATGATAAGGCAAAGATAATAAAGTTAGGATAAGTAAAATAATAATTAGAGTCTTAAACACCATTAACAATACAGTCATGTTCTGATCGCACTGGTTCAAGACAAAGATAGGAAAGTGTATATTGGCACCATTAACATATCAGTTGACGAAACAGATATGCTCTGATCAGGAAAACAAACCATACCGCACAACTTTGTTTAGGGTCAGTATAACTCTGAATAAATAGTTGTTCTTTGTTTTATAATATTTTGAAGCGTCCACGGGCAATAAAAGAGCTATTTTTAGTATCTTTGCAGCTTTAAATTAGTAATTATAGATTACGTAAAGTAGTCGCAGGTATAACTTACACGTAATATGCAAACCGTAACCCGAAACTCGAATATGTCAAAAAAGTTTAAACGTACTCTTATTACATCAGCCCTGCCATATGCTAATGGCCCGGTACACATCGGCCACTTGGCTGGGGTATATGTACCAGCCGATATCTATTCCCGCTATCTGCGCCTCAAAGGAGAAGAGGCACTTTTTATAGGAGGATCCGATGAACACGGTATTCCAATCACTATAAAAGCCAGGAAGGAGGGAGTTACGCCTCAAGATATAGTGGACCGCTACCATAAACTGATTAAAAAATCGTTTGAAGAGTTCGGTATCACATTCGATATATACTCGCGTACCACATCAGAGATTCACAAAAAGACAGCATCGGACTTTTTCCAGACACTTTATGAAAAAGGAGAATTCGAGGAACAGGAGAGTGAACAATATTATGATGAAGAAGCGGGCCAGTTTCTGGCAGACCGTTATATCACTGGCACCTGTCCCCATTGCGGAAACAAAAATGCCTATGGCGATCAGTGTGAACAGTGCGGCACTTCACTAAGCCCCAACGACCTGATCAACCCGAAATCGACTCTCAGCGGCAGTGTCCCGGTAATGCGTAAAACAAAACACTGGTACCTTCCTCTCAATAAACATGAGGCATGGCTACGACAGTGGATCCTTGAAGATCACAAAGAGTGGAAAAGCAATGTGTATGGACAGTGCAAATCATGGCTCGATCTTGGACTGCAGCCGCGTGCCGTTAGCCGTGATCTCGACTGGGGTGTCCCTGTTCCTGTGGAAGGAGCTGAAGGTAAGGTGCTTTATGTTTGGTTCGATGCACCCATAGGATACATCTCAAACACAAAAGAGCTGTTACCCGATGAATGGGAAAAGTGGTGGAAAGATAAAGATACCAGATTAGTACATTTCATAGGTAAAGATAATATTGTTTTCCACTGCATTGTTTTTCCGTCTATGCTCAAAGCGGAAGGGACCTTTAACCTGCCTGACAATGTGCCTGCCAACGAATTTCTGAACCTTGAAGGTGATAAAATATCCACATCACGCAACTGGGCAGTATGGCTGCACGAATATCTGGAAGAGTTTCCCGGTAAACAGGATGTGCTTCGCTATGTGCTCACCGCCAACGCTCCCGAGACCAAAGACAACGACTTCACATGGAAAGACTTCCAGGCGCGCAATAACAACGAACTGGTGGCGGTGCTGGGTAACTTTGTGAACCGGGCGCTGGTACTCACCCAGAAGTATTTCGACAACAAGGTTCCTGCTGCCGGGGAGCTTACCCAATATGACCGGGAAACCATTGAAGAGGCGCAGAAAGTGAGAGCGGCTGTAGAGTATAATCTCGATAACTATCACTTTCGGGAAGCACAAAAAGAGGCGATGAACCTGGCACGGATCGGGAACAAGTATCTGGCCGACTCCGAACCTTGGAAAACGGCTAAAACCGATATGAACCGCACAGCTACTATACTTAACATAGCATTGCAGATTACAGCCAATCTGGCAATTGTATTTGAACCATTTTTGCCGTTTTCATCGGTAAAACTCCGTTCTTTTCTTAACGTAGGCAACTTGCAATGGGATGACCTTGGCAACTTCAACCTGCTTCCGGAGAAACATATGTTGGGAAAATCAGAGCTCCTATTCGAAAAAATAGAAGACGTGGTTATTGAAAAACAAATACAGAAACTGCTCGATACGAAAAAGGCAAACGAGGAGAGTGAATACAAGGCGGAAGCTGTAAAAGAGAGCGTGCAGTTCAACACTTTCGAAAAGTTGGATATACGTGTAGGGACGGTGCTGGAATGCGAGAAAGTACCAAAAGCAGATAAGCTACTTCGTTTTCTGCTCGACGATGGGCTGCAAAAACGGACCATTCTCTCCGGAATAGCAAACTACTACCCTAATCCTGAAGAGCTGGTGGGTAAGCAGGTTTGTTTTATTGCCAATCTGGAACCACGTAAAATGAGGGGAATAGTTTCAGAGGGAATGATTCTTTCAGCTGAAAATTTTGATGGAGCACTTGCACTTGTATCACCAACAAAAGAGGTATTGCCAGGTAGTAAAGTATTATAAAATAAAAAAACTGTTCAGGCTTCGCACAGAAGGTATAAAAGATAATTGTTTTTATATTTTAATCCTTCCTTTGTAACTTTTTTGCGTTTTTTGCGTTTTAATAATGTAGTATCATTTAAAATTTTATAAATATAATTTATGAAAAAGATTACACTTTTCGTCTTTTTATTACTTATCTCTACGTCACTGTTTGCGCAGAGAATATACAGGTCAACTGATTTCAATACATCAAGTGATATTCCATTGAATGAGGTAAAAATTAACCTTCCATTTACAATTTTCGCTACCTATCCTGAAATTTCGTATGAACGGATTTTAAACAGTGATATAAGTGTGGGAGCTACATTGGGAGTGGGGTTAGACACTGATCGATACCCATATGACTATGCATTTACACCACACTTCCGCTGGTTTTTCGGTGGAAATACAGAATCGATGCAAAAATATGCTGCCGGATTTTTTATAGAGGCAAATGGTTCTGTGTACTCTCAGGTAATGGAGAATGGTTCAGATTTTGGCGGTAGTGAAGTGTCTAAATTGGGATCGGGTCTTGGATTAGCCGTTGGCTGGAAATACGTTACATTGAACAATTGGGTAGGAGAAATCTATTTGGGAGGTGGCAGGAATTTTATAAAAAACGACTATGATGAAGTTGCATACCCCCGTTTTGGAATTTCCATCGGGAAGAGATTCTGAAGAATTTTCAATTTGAGCTTACACTTCTCCAGAAGAACCCACTGATTTCCTTCTTGTTGGGGAAAACAAAACTTGTCAGCCAGGCTATCAGGATGCTGGCAGCCATTCCGATAAAGCCATACAGCAGGAACGACAGTGGAGTATTTTCCTTGACAACAAGCAATACACCCAAACCTGCTATCACACCGGTAAGCGCTGCTTTTGCTCCCACACGCGGAAAGAAAATTCCGAGAATGAAGAGTGCACCTAATCCACTGGTAAGCAGACCGAGGAAAGTGTTGAACTGGTCCCACAACGAAGCAATATTCCATGTGCCCAACACCAATGCCATTCCCAATCCCAATAATCCGAAGAGAAGACCCGACGAAACTCGATGGCGGTGTGCCAGAATTCTCCCAGGCCTCCATCAATACCCATTACCATCAAAACAAATGCAGCAAGTGCCCCAAAGACGAGAATAAATCCCTGTATGACGTCTCCCCAGACAACGGCCTCCATACCACCGCTGGTACTGTAGATCAATATCTTGTTATGAAATCCCGTATGATGTATCCACAGGCTATCTCTTTTAGCTGTATTGCCTTCCCTGACAGCCTCCTCTACCTGGTTAAAATATGGCCCGTATCACAGCCGTAGAGCAGCACGTGTGAACCACCCACAGCTGAGGCGGTAGCCATTGCCAAAGAAACAGAAGTGCCATCATCGTGGTGGATATCTCCTTTTTTGGTCCATCTGTTGAGTGAAGGTCGAAAATGGTAAACAGATGCATAAAAGATTGTGGCTTCTCCGCCAAAAGACCGGTTTTCCTGTTTACCGAAAAAAGTACCTGCCAGCCCCTTCCACAGGGTAGAATCTTCCAATGTCTCCATGGAGAAACAGTTGATCTGGTGAAGGGTATTTAGATTATCCGCTTTTAGGAAAGTGACGGATATGGATAACCACATCCATATAAGGAGATAGATACGTGAAATTTTCTTTCGGATCATGCAGGTTTGTTTACAAATTATCAGAAATCACAATCCTTGCAAGACAGTTCCCGGAAGAAAAATCTCATTCCAGTCAAAAGAGATAAAGATCATTTTTTCATACGGACTTTTTTCCCCGGCCTCAAAAAAAAGTCCCACTCTTCCATCCGCCAACCTGGTAATGCAGGAGTATGCAGCCGGCCCTTCGTACACCAGTTTACCGTTGCTCCAGCTCCGACAGTCATCGAGGCTGACTTTGAGCATCAGATGATCTCTTCCGTGAGGTACGGCCGGATTAAGAAACAGGTGCACCTGTTGTCCGTCAACCTCACCAAAATTCAATACGGCCGCCTGGCATAACGGCTCCACCAGCTGAAAGTCGTGTTCAATCTCCGACCAATTTTGCCCACCATCCGTGCTATAACTGATGGCTCTTGCCTGTTTGTTGTTATAGGAACGCATATTCATCAATAAAGTACCGTCCGATAATTCAGTCACCTGGCTTTCATTACATCCCGGTTTAATGGATTCGCTTATCTGCCATGATTTCCCATGATCGTCAGAATAGATTACATGTGCTCCATAACCATAGGGGCCTCCTGCCAGGTTTCCTTTCGGATCGTCATAACTGTGATTTGCCGGAATAACAAGCCGACCTTTATATCTTCCGTTTTTTATTTGTATGCCAATTCCAGGGCCGGTAGCATACCACCCCCATGAAGGATTGCGGCATGTTATTTCCAAGCTCTCCGGCTCCGACCATGTTTTTCCATCATCATCAGAATAGCAGACATAAGGCAACCGTGGTGAAATGGATGTTTTACTGATGATGTCACTTTCTTTGTCTTTTCCGTTATTCCAGCTGGTAAACAACCAGATTCGCCCGGTTCTCTCATCGACTACGGGACAAGGATTTCCGCATGTGTTGTCTGCATCGTCCCAGGCAACCTGTTCGTTGCTCCATGTCGTCCCGTTATCTTCCGAACGTTTCAGCAACAAGTTTATGTCTCCGGTATCACCCGCCTCACGTCCCTCACAAAAGGCGAGCAATGTTCCTTCATTGGTGACAACCAGTGCCGGTATCCGGTAATTATTATATTCACCCGTTCCCTGTTCCCACAATACATATTGGTGATTTTTCTCCTTTTTTTTATCTAGGGAAAGAAAAGATAAAACCAAAAGGATAGATGCGATAATTAATAAATTTCTCCTCATATTTTATACAGATTAAAATGGTTGACGTGTTTTAAATTCTTCCAGAAGGGAGTATTGTTTAGAGGACACACTCCCTTCTCTATTTTACCAATAAACCAACGCCCCGGAGATTCTCCCGAAGAGCGTCGTATTCCTCCTTTTCGAATGCGGCAAAAGGGGGACGGCATGACCCACATTCGATTCCCATCAGATTCATGATGGCCTTTCCACCTCTCACGCCACCTCCATATAGAATTATGATTTTCACCATTTCTACCGACTGCATCTGAAAGGCACGCGCCGTTTCCACATCGTTACTTTCCATAGATTTCAGAATATTCAGATAAACATGGGGTATATAGTTATACGTACTTCCCACACCGGCTACGGCTCCGAGTGCTAATCCACAAATCAGTGTCTCGTCGAAGCCATGCAACACCTCAAATGCCCCGTTATCCAGCTGAATACAGTCGCCCATTTCCATCAGGTTGTTGTGTGTAAACTTCACTCCGGCCAGGTTGGGAATAGTTTTTTTCCCTTCGTGAAGAAATTGTGCAACCGAAAGGTTTACCCCGGTCATGGAGGGCATGTTGTAGTAATAGAATGGCAATTGAGGAGCGGAAGAAGCAATGGGCGTAAAGAAATCGATCAGATCCTTCACTTTTTCAGGCTTGAAAAAAGAAGGGGCGATACATCCGATTCCATCTGCGCCTTTCACTGCAGCATGACGTGCCAGCTCCATTGCCTCGCGCTGGTTATTGCTGCCCACATGGGCAATAATTTGAAAGTCTCCTTCACCACGTTTTATCCATTCCTCCAAGATCAACTTTCTTTCGGCTGTGGTGAGGGAAGTAAACTCCCCGGTAGTCCCGCAAACAAATACACCCGATATTCCCGAATCCTTGATATGTTGCGCGTATTTTCTAATCACGGAATAATTAATATCACCATGTGTATCCAGGGGTGTGAAAACTGCGGCGATCAACCCTTTTAGTTTTTTGTAATTGTTCATAAATATTTAACTGGTTAGTATATTTTCTGTGTTCGGCAAATAATTACAAAGACGGGAAAAATCTCATAAACGCTTTTAATAAAACGCTTTACTATACCAGTCAAATCAGCCGTTTTGCAGAGCAACGTGATATTGATTTCTTTGACTGATAAAAATTCTGTAAACTTCAAAATGCTCTTCCAGGGCTCTTCTATACCCGTCTTCGTCTCCTTCTTTCAAATACCGCAGCAGATCCATATGGGTTACAATACGCTCTTCTTCTTTCAACCGGATATTAATTGGAGCCAGAAACTCCTGAAACTTGTCTTTCACGAATGTCATCACCGGGTGAATGATATTCTGAAACTCAGAAATGGTTTTATTGCCAGTTATTTTATAAAGCTTTGTGTGAAAAGCAAATTCACTAAAAGGAGCATATTCGTTGTTTTCATACATGATTCCTACATTCACAATCTCTTCCAGATCTGCAATATCATCAGGTGTAATTTTCCGGAATATCTCGCTGCATATGCCTATTTCCAGAACAATTCTAAATCCAAGTATATCAAAGAGGGTGTCCTCACTTAAAATTCTCGGATCCACCGCACGTTTCATTCCGCCAAATATAGAAGGTTCAGAAAGCAGCATGCCCCGTCGTGTGCGTGTCTCAACTATTCCCATCATCTTCAACCTGCTTAACGCCTCACGGACCACACTCCTCGATACACCCAGCGAGGCAGTTAACTCCATTTCATTGGGAATGGCATCTCCCTTTTGCAGATCCTTCTCCTTGAAATAGTTCAAAAGCTTGTCTTCGACCTGGTCCACCAGCGTGGTTGAATTGTTTTGTATCCTAAGTCTTTCCATTATAAGATTATTTTCAAATATATTGTCTTCACTTAAAAATGAGCGTTGTTTTCAGATAAAATGCATAACAGGTATTATTAATCTGATTTGTCTGACAAATGAAGCAACTTATATTATAATTTCAATAAAGATATTCAATTTTAACGTTATATTTACATATTTTTAAATAATATTTGTCTTATTGATTATTTGAATTCCAAACTCGGACTGCATAATTCCATGATTTTATAAATCACAAAAGGATTACTTATACACACGATGGGCAAAATTGCCATCGCATTCATTTATCTAATTTTTAAAATACTGATTCGCATAAATCACAAATTCTATTTACATTCATATGTTCTTTACATAAAAGAGTACCATTATTTTTCATTTTAATTGAACAATACTTCGGTATTTTTTTAAAAATAGTTCTTATATTTCGCTGGATATCAATAGATTATGGTGCTTTTTGGGGATCTGGCATAAATTGTTGACTGTCAGCATTATAAATGAAATTTTAACGAAGCATTAATTGAAACTATATGAAGTCTTTATTTATATCTATTCCGTTAACACTATTCCTTTTACATCTGACAGCCCAGGAAACAAAATATCCGGGGCAGGCTCCGATGAAACCCGCCATGACAGAGTACATGTGACCTCAACCTCAGGTAGTAACTCCGGCAGGTCATCTGAAAGAACAATTACGGCTCCTTCCGACGCTATAATTCTCTTTGATGGAAAAGATCTCTCACTATGGTCGGGTCCAAAAGGAAAGCCGGCAGAATGGACAGTACATGACGGGGTGTTCACTGTGAAAAAAGGGACGGGAGACATCCAGACCAAGAGTTTGTTCAACGATTTCCAGTTGCATCTTGAATGGCGCGTCCCGGAAGGAATTACAGGAAGGAATCAGGCGAGAGGAAACAACAAAAAGAAGGCACCTACAAGACACCGCCACGCGTTACATTTTTATAAAACGGCATATTGCTGCAGAATAACACCGTTATCCTGGGAATCAAAGAGTAAATTGGGTACTAAGCTCGCTAAGTTCAATTTGGAAGTGCAACTTTCGTGGGTTATTAGGAGAATTAAATGTAAATTTGTGACTTTAATGTTAAACAACAAAGGACAAACAATGGACAAATCCGCCAATTTCAAAAAACTTCTCCCCGATCTGATTGCGATTGTGGTATTCACCCTTATCTCATTCATCTATTTCGCTCCTGCGGTAATGGATGGGCGTGTAATCGCTCAGCACGATTCACTGGCAGCAATAGGACAGGGTCGTGAGCAACGCAACTACATGGAGCAACATAACGGTGAACGTTCCCGGTGGAACATCTCAATGTTCAGTGGTATGCCATCCTACCAGATGAGTCCGACCTATGATTCTTCCAAACCGCTGGATGCATCCAGGAAGGCATATTCTCTTTTCCTGCCAAACTATGTCTATCTGGTATTCATCATGCTGTTAGGATTTTATATTCTGATGCGAGCTTTCAGGGCATCACCACTTGTTAGCGCCTTTGGTGCTGTAATTTGGGCTTTTTCATCTTATTTCTTCATCCTTATTGCGGCTGGACATATATGGAAATTCATCACTCTGGCCTATATCCCGCCCACAATGGCCGGTATAATATATGCCTATAGAAAAAAATACCTGTTGGGGGGACTGCTTTTCATGATCTTCGTCGCGTTTCAGATATCATCGAACCATCTGCAGATGACCTACTACTTTCTGTTCGTGATGCTTTTTACAGTGTTAGCGTTCATGGTAGAAGCAGTGCAGAAGAAGCAACTGCCTGATTTTTTTAAATCGACATCGGTTTTGATTTTTGCCGGTATTATCGGCCTGGCTGCCAACACGAGCAACCTTTACCACACCTATGAATACTCCAAGGAGACCATGCGCGGAAAGTCTGAACTGACCACACATCACGGGATAGAGAACAAAACCGGCAACGGGCTAGAGCGCGACTATATAACTGCATGGAGCTACGGTATTGGCGAAACATGGACACTTCTTGTCCCCAACACCAAAGGAGGGGCATCCATTCCGTTGTCTGAAAACAATAAAGCGATGAGCAAAGCACGTCCAGAATACTATCAGCTTTACGGGCAGATAGGGCAATATTGGGGAGAACAGCCTGGAACATCGGGCCCGGTGTATGTAGGTGCATTTGTTCTGACACTGTTTATCCTGGGTCTTTTTATCGTGAAAGGTCCTGTCAAGTGGGCACTTCTGGCGGGAGCAATCTTCTCAATTATGCTTTCATGGGGGAAAAATTTCATGCCCTTGACCGATTTTTTTATCGATCACATCCCTATGTACAATAAATTCCGTGCTGTTTCATCAATCCTTGTAGTAGCAGAATTCTGCATACCTCTTCTGGCTGCGATTGCCTTGAAAGAAATGATACAAAAGCCGGAAAGAGTGAAAAACAATCTGAAATACCTCTATACCAGTATAGGCCTTACTGGAGGCATTGCATTACTTTTTGCCCTTGCACCCAAGTTGTTCTTCTCTTCATTTATTCCTGTTTCCGAAGCGGAAGCGTTACGGCAGGCTCTTCCTCCTGAACATATGCAGGCAGTGTTCAGCAACCTGACAGATATGCGAGTCTCGCTGTTCACCGCCGATGCGTGGCGCAGCTTTTTTATTGTCGCCATAGGAAGTATACTGGTGTGGCTATTTTTAAGTAATAAGATAAAGGCAGAATGGATGGCTGCAGGAATTCTACTGCTTTGCCTCACAGATATGTGGGACGTGAACAAGCGTTACCTGAACGACGGTGTCTTTGTTCCTGAAACAAACCAACAGCAGCTCTTTACAAAAACAGCAACAGACGAGTACATACTGCAGGACACAACCAAATATTACCGGGTATTAAATATGGCAACCAGCACCTTTAATGATGGCATTACACCCTACTGGCACAAGGTGATAGGAGGATATCATGCAGCAAAACTGCGCCGCTACCAGGATCTAATAGACGTACATCTTACCGGCGAGATGGCTGCCTTGCAACATGACATCATCAACACACAAGGTATAATGGACTCTGCAAATGCTGACGGATTCAAGGTGCTTAACATGCTTAATGCCAAATGGATCATCATGCCTGCACAGGGGGGAGGCACTATTCCGGTAGAAAATCCTTATGTCATGGGAAATGCATGGTTTGTTGACGATATTCGTTTTGTGGAGAATGCCGACGAAGAGATAGATGCCCTGAACGTCATCGATCTCAGGAAAGAGGCTGTTGCAGATAAAAAATACTCACATGTCCTGGCAGGATTTAAACCCGCACCGGCCGACTCATCATCAACCATTTATCTTACTAATTACGATTCCGATTTTGTAACTTATGCAGTAGATGCTAAAAAAGACGAGTTAGCTCTGTTCTCCGAAATTTATTATCCCAAAGGGTGGAACATCACTATAGACGGCGAACCGGCAGAGATGTTACGAGCCAACTATACACTTCGTGCATTACCCATTCCTGAAGGTCGTCATACGGTGGAATTCCGGTTCAATCCTAAAAGCATAAAAGTGACCGATACAATTGCTTATATAGCGATGTCGGTAATGCTGCTGACCGCGGCCGGCCTAATTTTTAAAGTATTGAAGAAAAGGAAAACTGCCATATAGAACAGGCATCTGTATATACAGAAAACCCATAATCAGTTCTAAAGGACAAGTAGCTCCTCCAGCCACAATATTCATCTGTTGCACACCCTCTTAAAGGCGCACCACTGACAGTTTTTTTCGTTCTTCGTTTGAGTAAAAGGAACTTGAGCATCAAATATTTCTTCCAGAAGAGAGTTAAAATAATTTCTGAATTCGGGCAGATATACGGAAATATCCTCAACGGGGTGATTACCGCACATAACAGCTGGATTAAAATCCTTGAACACCGAGCGAAGATAATACACCGCAAGCGAAAGTATTGCATCCGGATTTTCCATATTGTAAAACATCCCATACAGAAACACCTGCAATATCTGATGGGGACGGTTATTTTTAGATGCATCGAACAGTTGTAAAATATCTTTAAAGCCAGTTTCTCCCGTACCTGTCTTGTAGTCAATTATGCGATACCTTTCTCCTTTCCTGTCGATTCTGTCGATACTGCCTTTAAAATTGACCGATAACTCTTTGTTCACACGATAGGGCCTGTTGAACCGGTATTCTGAACCTATATACTCAAAAGGTGTAAACTGTTTGTCTGTTTCCAGCGTCTGTTTCACATAACTCCGCAATATCTCTCCTATTAGATAATGCTGCCCTTGCAGTGGGCGCGGGTTCTCTTCATCCATAAAATAGTAGCGGGCAAAAGCCTTTTCAAGTATAACAGTCAGATATTCATCGTTCCTTGTTATTTCCGTCAGCACATCTGGAGTAACCGTACACCCCCTGTACCTGTTATAGACAGCCTCCATCAAACGGTGAAAAATGGAACCGAACACATCTGATTCTACCGACTCCTGCACTTCAGACTCTTCCGAAAGTTCTTCAACAGCAATAAAATAAAACTTCAACGGACAATCTATATAGTTATTTACCAGTGTTGCCGACAAGAACGATTCCCCACCTGCTCTGAAAGCATCAAGCTTCTTTATTATTCCGGCTGTCTTTGTTACAGTAATCGGCATAATCATTGGTGCAGACACCTCATATGTAGCCACACGTTCCATAATATCGAACGCCTCCCGGTATAAATATTTCAACTGATAAAAATAGCGGCTTACCTCACCTGACTGCATCTCCTCGGTTCGGGTGTCATAAAGCATATACACCCGTTTGGCCCGGCTTATCATTCTGTAAAAATGGTAAGCATAGGTACTATCCTGATGCTCATAGGTAGGCAAACCGAATCCTTTTCGAAGAGTGTAGGGAATAAATGAGTTGGACGGATTTTTTAATGGAAAAACACCTTCATTCATTGAAAGGATAATCAGATTCTCAAAATCGATAGCACGTGTTTCCAGCACACCCATCACCTGCAGTCCCGACAAAGGTTCACCACTGAAAGTCACGTTAATGCTGCGTGACATTTTTTTAAGAAGGCTGAAGAAAGTTTCTGCTGTCATATTCTCCACCTCTTCCAGCTTGTCCTGCAGCCTTGTGATGCTCTTGTAGTATTTAACGATAAATTCTCTTTCCAGGTCTATTGAACGTGTGTCACCGGAAGGGTTTTCTTCGCTATTTTTCTCCTCCGTCAGGCTGTTATACAGATACGAAAGTATGCTTTTCAAATAACCAGGGATCTCCCTCCACAGTGTTACCGGCTGGAATATCTGTTTCAACAAAGGATGTGAAGGAATTTCAGATTCACTCGTCACAATTCGGTTATAAGTTATAATGTGATTTTTTAATGTCTCTGCCTCCATTGGTGCCGCCATCATCACCAACGGATGATTTAGTATTGACTTCACAAAACGGTGATAAAACACTGTTTCTCCGTTGCTGACACGCAGATTTATCTGTAAAAGCGTTATGTGATCTACCAGGCTTGCCACCGAAGCATTGGACAGGTTGTAACCCATGGTCACGTTTATCTTACCTATCTCTTCCGGAATAGAATATAGCACAGGAAGCAACAGGTTCTCATCTGGTAATACGATTGCAGTATTTATAGCTTCATCTGGATCTGGAATCTCTTTCGAATCGACCAGATTAGAAAGGATTTGGGCCACAAGCTTTGCCTGACCGGTACCTGAGGGGATTCCCACTAATTCAATTTTTGGTTTTTCGCTCTTCTCTGCCAAACCGTTAAACGAATATTTTGAAGGATACCGCAACAAATTTTCATTAACCCGGAGCGACGCGCGGTTTTTCTTGTCATGCACAAAAGGTGATTCATAATCCCAGTAAAAATCTGCCATACCCTGATCTCTCAAATAATCAAGCAGAATCATTTCAGAGGTTGTAAGTGCATTCAACCCTACAAAGACATAACTGTCAGTCAGCCATTTCCTCTCCGCCTTAGCCTTAGCCTGTTCAGCCACTTCTCTAAACATCATCCCCTCATAGGCTACTCCCTTATCCCGCAGTTCACCCCTAAAGGATGTGTACAGATCGTGCAGCACCTTCCATGTTTCCTGGAATTTCTGTTTTGTCACGTTACCCTCCACAGGCAAAAAATTCTTCCAGAAGCGGCGGATTGCATCAACCTGACTCTTGTTAAGGTGGGTAAGATCATCATCAAGCGACCTGAAATCATAAACATTACGAAAAAGCTGCCCGGCATCTGCCATATATTTATCCACATCATCGAAATCGTTCAGCAACATCTCACCCCAGTAGAGAAAATCATCGAACGACTCTGGCGAACTGCTGAGTTTACGAAAATGATCGTAAAGCACAACCAGCATCTCTATCTTATCTGCCGGTTGATATGAAGATAATGAAGAAAAAAGCTCCTGGATGGTTATTACAGTAGGAGAAAACAGAGGTTTAGTGGCAATTGAAGCGAGATATTTTTGAAAAAAAAGGCCCGCACGCCTGTTCGGAAACACGAACGTATGCTTGTAAAGTTCGTTACCGTATTGCGTGTAAAAAACCTGAGCCACTTTATACAGGAATGGTACCATAGAGCATTGCAAGTAGATTTACAAAAAAAGAGACTATGCAAAAGTAGGAAAAATAACCGAACGGTCCCGTTTATTCACCAAAGTTTGATATGTTTAATTTTCAAAGAATATTTTATTTTTATCACATTTTTTACTACTTTGCGAGCTGGTTCAAAAATTGAAACTGCAGAAAGATAATGATTCATTTTCCAAATATCGCTTCTTCTTACAATGAACACCTTGATACACTATACTCGTATGCATTGCATTTGGGTTTCGATGAACATACTGCTATGGATGCCATTCACGATGTTTTCTACAAACTATGTACACATCACTCTTCGTTAAATGAAATAAACAATCTGAAGTCTTATCTTCTCAGATCACTACGTAACAGGCTAATAGACATAAAGCGGATTAGCTGGGAAAATACCGTTCAGCTCACCACACATGACAATATGCAAGATATTCTACCTTTTCAGTTACAAGTAACTATAGAAGATGAACTGATCATGAAGGAAGATGCAGAAGAAATACGGCTAAAGGTGGAAAACGTACTGAACCGGCTGACAGACCGTCAGCGTGAAATCGTCTATCTGCGTTATATCAAGGAACAGAGTTATGAAGAAATTGCAGAAATTATGCAGATATCCATAGCCTCCTGCCGCAATCTGATCAGCAAATCACTCACCAAACTTAAAGAATGTTCATTACCAATCACTTTATTTTTTCTAATTATTCAGTAGCTCAAATATCACATATGATACTATTACAGTTATATACGCATAGCTTATTAATGCAAAAGTCCAGCAAATAAGTTTATGTAACACCTTTATTAACAATCTATCCTGTTATTGATAGCGAAATCATATTAAGAGCCCAAACTTTCAACGTTTTTTGTTAAAATTAAATAAATACCAACTTTTTTTGAAAAAGAGATGATGTTTATAATCCATGTTCGTCTTATTATATAGAATTATCCTGTAAAAAGGTTTAAAACATTTTTAAAAAGCATATATGCAATTTAATAGAGATGATAATAACTTTATCCGATTTTTAAAAGATGAAAAATTCATCGAGTGGAAATTATTTCCAACAGACGAACTTAATAAATACTGGGAAGAATTTTTGCTACAATTCCCCGATAAACGAAAAGATATTAAATTGGCGGAAAAGCATTTCCGTCATATTAAACTATCATCTTATAAACAATCACCTGGGAAAAAGCAGGAAGCAGCAAAACGTCTTGAAAAGTCGCTCCGCAGATATTACATAAAAAACAATGTGCGCCGTTTTGCTTTTGCAGCAGCAGCCTGTGCTGCTGTTCTGGTTCTGTCACTACTCTATTTACAGGAAAAACTGTATAAATCAAGAAATCAATTGATAACCTCCTCAGAATATATTGTAGGAAACGAGCTGAAGCAGGAAGATATTATGTTTATTACAGGAAACGAAACCGCTTCTTTCCAGCACAATATTGATATACAGATAAGTAGCGAAAAAACTGCGCAGATAAGAAGTGAATACCAAGATGCTGAAGAGATTTCTATCGAACAACACACAATGAACAAACTGATCGTTCCTTATGGGAAACAATCGAGAATTACGCTGGCTGACGGAACACAGGTGTGGCTAAATTCCGGCACCACCCTGGAATTTCCATCTTCTTTTACAAAAAATAAACGGGAGGTATATCTCACAGGTGAAATGTATATAGAAGTGGCTCCTGATAAAAACAGATCATTTTACGTACATACTTCCGACTTTAACGTAAGAGTGTACGGAACCAAATTCAATGCTTCGTCATATGCCGGTTCGCCTGCATCTGTGGTTTTGGTAGAAGGAAGCATCGGTTTACAGTCGGATGATGGTAAGCAGGAATTACGATTATCTCCCGATGAACAAGCAGTTTACTCTGATAACGGCACCTTTCAAACCAAAAGAGTGAATGTGCAACCATTTATTAGTTGGAAAGACGGATATTTAACATTTGAAGACACCCCTGTGACCGAAGCTCTGAAACAAATAGAAAGATATTATAACCTTTCGTTCAATTATGGCGATGAAGTCTCTTTTCAGGGAATTACATGTACAGGGAAGATCATCCTATCGGATAATCTAGACAATGTGATGACGGCTCTTACGTTGATCTCCGCCATGAAATACAAAAAGAAAGACAAACTTATATACATCTATAAAAAATAAACCATTAAAAAAATAATATGCCTATGAACAAATTATATATCAAAGTAAAAAATTAAAAATAAACCTACAATTAGCAGGTAAAAAAAAAGCCGGACGATAGTGCGAATATCGTCCGACCAAGTAATTCTAATTATCACGTATACCAATAATTAAAATCATTACAAAAATATGAATAAATATTCTATTGAAAGAGGAAAACCTTTCAATAATTTTAAACATGTCCTAAAAATCATGAGAACAACACTGTTCCTGTTATTTTTCTGCATCCTTTTTTCGCAAGCTGCCGATAGCTATTCACAGGAAACATCATTCACTCTGGATTTAAAATCGACCTCTATAAAAGAGATTTGTGAAGAGTTGGAAAAGAAAAGCGATTTTCGATTTATTTTCGCAGGAAATGTTAAAACGATCCTCAAGAAGAAGGTGAACCTGACTGTAGACTCCAAAAATATCGAAGAGATTCTCAATAGTATACTATCCAATACAAATCTAGTGTACAAAATATTAGAAGATCAAGTTGTTATTTATCAGGATGATGAAGAAGACACCTCTAAAGAAATTGAAAAAATACTTTCCGAACTAACACCCCAACAATCAAACCGTTTCAATATTTCTGGAAAGGTTACAGATGCTTTTAATGATGATCCCATACCGGGAGTAAATGTTGTGATATCAGGTACAACCCTTGGTACTACAACAGATATTGATGGCGTCTACGATTTATTGGTAAATGAAGGTGATACATTAATATTTTCATTTATCGGTTTTGTAACACAGAAAATAGAAGTTGGGAAGGTGAAAATTATTAACGTAAGACTTTCAGAGCATACAGAAATGTTAGAGGAAGCGGTTATTGTTGCGTTCGGCAAACAGAGCAAAGAGAGTGTGGTTTCATCTATAACTACAGTCAATACAAAAGATTTAAAAGTCCCGTCGAGTAATTTAACGACAGCGCTTGCGGGTAAAATGGCAGGTTTGATATCGTATCAAACAACCGGAGCCCCAGGTGAGGAAGATGCACAGTTTTTTGTACGTAGTGTTACTTCTTTTGGCAGTGGTTTGACTTCGCCACTAATTCTTATAGATAATATTGAAATGACATCCAAGGATCTGTCAAGGCTTAATCCTGATGATATTTCCAGTTTTTCTATTTTAAAAGATGCATCAGCAACAGCTCTATATGGAGCAAGGGGTGCTAATGGTGTAGTTTTGGTTACAACCAAAGAAGGAGAGAAGGGTGAGGTAAAAGTACAAGTCCGATATGAGTCTTCACTCTCAACACCAACCACGAAAGTGGATATTGCTGATCCTGTCTCTTTTATGGAATATTCCAATATCGCTAGCATGACTCGCCACGGAGAATTAACCTATTCGCAGAGTAAAATACAAATGACCAAAGATCCAAATAGGAATCCTTATATTTATCCCGCAGTTGACTGGAAGGATATGTTAACAAAAAATCATTCAATGAACCACAGAGCAAACATAAATCTTACTGGTGGTGGAAATGCTGCAACATATTACTTAGCAGGTTCTTTTTCCCAAGACAATGGAATATTGCAGGTTGATAAGAAAAATCCATTCAACACCAATATAAGTTTAAAGAAGTATTCAGTCCGTTCTAATGTAAATCTAAATTTAACGAAAGCGCTAGAGGCTAAAGTGAGAGTTAGTGCAAATTTTGAAGATTATACTGGTCCAATTGGAGAGTCTGGAAGTGGTGGAGCTAATACTTATGGAAAAACATTACTTGCTAATCCAGTGCTTTTTCCAGCTTTCTATGCACCTGACAGGTCTACTCAATATGTGAATCGAATTCTTTTTGGTAACCATTCAGGGAATGATTATGGAGTGGGTTCACCTGACTATCTTAATCCCTATGCAGATATCATGAAAGGTTATGAAGATGTAAACAATAATACCCTTTTAGCTCAATTAGAACTACATCAAAATCTGAATATGGTTACTGAAGGATTGAGGGCACGATTTATCGGTAGTGTTACTCGCTACTCAGGATTTAATATTCAACGAAGTTACAAACCCTATTATTATCAATATCTAAAGGGAACATATGATCCTTCAAATAAGGTTTTCCCATACGAGTTAGGTGTCTTAAATCCTGAAGGTGGATCAGATTATATTGATTACTCAGCTGGAGATAAGTTTGTAAGATCTAGTTCTTATGCAGAGGGTGCGATTTTATACAATCGAAAGTTTAATAAACTACATGATATTGGTGGACTTCTAGTAAGTTCATTCAGAGAGAGTATGGATGGAAGTCCAGTTAATTTAGATTCTTCATTACCTTCAAGGAATATTTCACTGGCAGGACGCTTTACTTATGGTTTTGATCAAACATATTTTGCTGAATTCAATTTTGGGCTGAACGGTTCTGAGCGCTTTGATCCATCACATCGTTGGGGATTCTTCCCCTCAATTGGAGCAGGTTGGCAAATTTCAAATGAGAACTTTTGGAATGGATTAAAAAATGCAATTCCACAATTGAAAATTAGAGCAACTTATGGCTTAGTAGGTAATGATGTTATTGTATCTGATAAAGATCGGTTCTTTTTTACTTCAAATGTAAATTTGGACGGCCCTAATGCAGGATATTTCGGAAATGACCCGAATCAAACATATAGCCGCCCTACGATAACAATTTCAAGATATGCCAATCCAAACATAACCTGGGAGGTTTCTTATAAAACAAATTTAGCTCTTGAATTAGGCCTCTTTGATAACGACCTCTCGTTTATTGCTGAGTTTTATCATGAAAATCGAACTAATATTGTACAACTTCGCCCGGACATTCCCTCAACAACAGGATTAACTGCAGGTGTAAGAACAAATTATGGCGAAGCTGTTGGTAAAGGTGTTGATTTGACATTAGATTACAGTAAAGCATTTGCTAATTCAATTTGGTACATTCTGAGGGGAAATTTTACTTATGGGAAGGCAAAAATTACAAAATACGATGAGTTGGACTATTCGGGTATTGCACCATGGAGATCTGTAGTGGGGCAAAAAGTCGGACAAACTCGTGGATATGTAGCAGAGCGTCTGTTTATTGATGACAATGAAGTAAAAAATTCTCCATTACAGCAAGTTAACAGTGGAAACGGCCTTTATCAAGCTGGAGATATCAAGTATCGTGATATAAATGGTGATGGAGTTATTAATGAGTTTGATATTGTACCAATGGGTTATCCTATAAATCCTGAAATACAATATGGCTTTGGAGGTTCATTTGGTTATAAGTCATTTGATATATCAGCCTTCTTCCAAGGACAGGCTCGTTACTCTTTCTTCCTTAATGCCAGTGCAATGGCACCATTTGTGGAGGTTTTTACAGGGGGTAAAAAAGGAAACAGAGCAATGCTGAACTTCATTGCAGAAAGTGTATGGACTGAGACCAATAGAGATCTCTATGCAAAATGGCCTCGTTTGTCACCTGATACAGGATCAACTGCCTATGGAAACAATAACAATTTTGTAAATAGTAACTATTGGATGCGGACTGCAAGATTCTTGCGTTTGAAGTCTGTGGAGGTGGGCTATACGGCTCCTACATTAAAAGGAGTTACCCCCAGATTCTATGCTAGTGGAACCAACTTGTTTACAATCTCTGATTTCAAGTTATGGGATCCTGAAATGGGGGGAAACGGGTTATCTTATCCTCTGCAAAGGGTTTTTAACTTGGGAGTTCAACTAAATTTTTAACAGTAACAATGAATATAATGAAAATATTACACTACTTTCTCACTTTTGTCTTTCTATTCACAATCAGTGGGTGCAACGATTTTCTTGACATTTTACCAGATGATAAACCAGAATTGAAAGATGCTTTTAAAGACCAGTATAATGCTGAAAAATATCTATTTACATGCTACAATAGTCTTCCAAATTATGCTGAACCATCCAATACACTTGGCCTAACAGCAGGAGGAGATATAATATATAATGAAAGAAATACTGGAGGCGGTTTACCTTATGGACCGCCTGCAACAATGATGATATTTCTTAAAGGTAATAATGCTGTTAATCCTTATGTTAACTTTTGGGATGGACAAAACGGAGCACCTCGCAATTTGTGGCAAGGTATCAGACACTGCAATGTATTCCTTGAAAATATTAGAATTGATGATGGTGGGCCAAGAGATTTAGATGAAACACTAAGAGATCAATGGATTGCAGAAGCAAAGGCAATAAAAGCATATTTGCATTTTTATCTTTTTCAGCTTTACGGGCCAATTCCAATAATTGACAGAGTTATTCCTATTTCCGGGAAGGGAGATGAGGTTAATCTTTATCGTGAACCTGTTGATAAAGTGGTGGATTATATTGTTAATACTTTGGATGAAGCGATTGAACAACTTCCTACTTTAAATGAGCTGGATATTGTGAGTGAGTATGGAAGATTTACTAAAACAATAGCTTTGAGCATTAAAGCAAAAACATTAGTGTTGGCTGCCAGCCCGATTTTTAACAACAATAACTATTATTTGGGCTTTAAAGACAAACGAGGTGTTGAACTTTTCCCTGCAGGAGATAGCAAAGCACGTTGGGAAAGAGCATTGAAAGCTTGCGATGCTGCTTGTCGATCTGCAGAAGAGGATGGAGCAACCATACTTGTAACTACTGACGGAGGGAATAATGCCATCAGAGGTATTAATATTACAAATATCAATGACACTACAAAAGCAATGGTAAGTCTTAGACAAGCTGTTACAGAATCCTGGAACTCAGAAATAATATGGGCTACCAATGAAAGCACCACTAAACTACAAAGATGGAGCACCATGTTAAGTAATGATGAGTGGTTCAACCTGGCAGGTTCGGGAGGATCAGATATTGGGCAAAGACATTCACCTACGATAAATGTAGTTGAGGGCTTCTATTCATCCAATGGAATACCCATCACCGAGGATGCAGATTGGGAAAAAAACGGATGGTATAAAGATCGTTATAAGACACAACTCCCAGATGAGGAGCATCAAAAATATTTTATTAAAAAAGGACAAGAGACTGCCATCTTACATTTTAACCGTTCGTTGCGCTTCTATGCATCTGTAGGCTTTGATGGAGGAATTTGGGAAGGAAGAGAAAAAAGTTTAACAGATGCATCCTATCCTAATATGATAAGACATTTTGGTAGTGGGTACAAACATGCGGAAACTTATGGAGGTTACCCTTTCTCGGGTTATCTGGCAAAAAAATTAAGTCATTTGAAGACGACTTATACAGAGACTAAAATAACCTTGATAAGAGAGCCCTACTCTTTTCCAATTATTCGATTGGCCGACATGTATCTGCTGTTAGCTGAGTGTTTGAATGAAGTTGGAGGTCCCGATAAGACTGACTCAAAAGGACAAAATGCTTTTTTTTATTTGGACCAAATCAGGGCCAGATCAGGTATGGAGGGAGTTGTGGATAGTTGGAATAAATATGCAATAGCCAAGTATAAAACAAAACCTGGCGATACTAAAGGGTTAAGAGATATTATCCATCAGGAACGTTTAAATGAATTGGCGTTTGAAGGACATTTTTATTATGACGTGAGAAGATGGTTAATTGCAGAAGAGATGTTTAATAAACCAATACTGGGATGGAATAAAGATGGGGAGAATAAAGCGGATTTTTATAATTTACGTGTTTTGTTGCAACCTCGTTTTTCAATGAAGGATTACCTGATGCCTATTAAGATAAGCACGTTGTTGCAGAATAAGAATCTTGTTCAAAATCCAGGATGGGAATAGTTATAAATAATCAGTACATTAAAAAATTGACACAAATGAATAGATATAAAAACTCTTTTTTAGTTTCATTTATAAGCTTCGTGTTTATGGTCTCATGCGGAGACTCTTACATGGGAATAGAACAAGTTAAAACTGATTCAACTAAACCTGAAAAAGTTATTGTTAATGAGGTAATCCCAAAATCGGGAGCATTGGAAATTCATTTTTCTCTTCCTAAAGGAAATGCTGATATCGCAGAGGTACTTGCATCCTACACTAATAAACGAGGAGAAAAAATGGAATTCACTGTTTCAAGATACAGCTCCTTTATTTTAGTTGAAGGTTTCACAGGAACTGATGAAGTAACTGTTGAATTAAGATGTGTTGATAACAGTGGCAATGAATCTGATATAATCAAGGTTCAAGCTGCACCTCTAAAATCTTCTCTTGAACTGGCTATGGAAACTATGAGGGTAGCTCCGACATTTGGGGGAGTTAAAGTTGAATGGCAAAATTTAAGTGCGAATCCATTTGCAATCCATGTTCTCTCTGAAGATACTTTGCAAAAAGGAGTTGTTTCGCTTGTGGAAGATCCCAGTAAAACTATATATACCAGCGACTCTTTAAAAACCTATGCCTATATTCGTCAGTATCCTTCTATAAAGCAAAAGTTTGGTTTTATTGTATCAGATAAATGGGGTAACAGGACAGATACATTAATCAGTGTCTTAACTCCATATAAGGAAGAAAAGGTTGACTATAATTTTGTAACGGCAGTTTCTTTTTTTAATCCCACCTTTTATGGTGGAAGCCGGGATTATGATACGTATGGTATTAACCCTGCAACCGGAATTCAAAATGATGGAAATTGTCATGGAAAAGGGAATGCTCCCCAAACAATTTTCAATGGTACAATCGGAGGGGTCCTTTTTTATTGCTATAAGTTTGTAAAAAATCTATCAGATCCTGATCCGGCAAATCGAATACTCGTTCAAGATGTATATGCAACTTTTGATTTGAATATGAGTGTTCGGTTAAGCAGAGTTAAAATTTACCCACGTCCAACTAGTAGCTATACTTACAATAGGTCTAGTGTAAAACGATTTCGAATATGGGGCACCAATGATGCTAATAATCAAAGATGGTCTAAGTTCCCGGAAACATGGACCTTAATAGGTGAATATGTAGGGAAGGAACCAGCAAACAGAGACAATTTAACTCCTGAGGAAATTGAGTATTTTAATTTTAATCAAGAATATTCAATCAGTGAAGATAATGTAAACCCTGAAGCTCAAACAACTGAAACTTTCCGTTATATGCGACTTCAATTGATGGAGTCATATAATTCAACGATACCTTATTACACTATTAATGAGTTTGAGATGTATGGTGATATTCAGGAATATTATTAACTTATAAAATATTAGAAGAAGTATGTTGAAATATATAAAGATAGTATCTTTTTTGATTATCATAACCTTGATGAGCTGTGATAATGCAAATGACTTGTTAAATCAATATATTGAAAATGGGCCGATTATTTACGCAGCTAAAATAGATAATTTAGAAACACAATCAGGCTTCAACCGATTTAGAGTTAATTTATTTCCAGCTGAAGATGTGAATCGCTCATATTGTATAGTATCTTGGAATATAAGAGAAGGGGTAAAAGATTCTGTGAAAATAGATTATATCGATGATAATTATGATAATAAACAGAAGTGTTATTATAAAATTATAGATATTCCTAGTAATTCAGATACCCAAGGTAATCTAGAACTGCGAGCTCAAAACGTAGATACATTTGGAAATAAATCTTTAGTGGAAACCGGGAGTGCCTATATTTATGGGTTGGACTATATTTCCTCATTAATTAACGCACCCGTAAGCATTTCACCCAAGGCAGATAAAGTGGTTTTTGAGGAGAGAGTTGGTGCAGTTGGTAATGTAATATGCTACGAGCAAAATAGCGGGAGCTTTACTGAAGAGGTTTATGTAACGGGAAAAAACTACACTCTGGTTGATGCAAAAAGAGGAGGGATTGTTCGTACCAAAACCAGATACCATATGAATGAAAATGACATTGATACTCTTGAAGTTGCAGAGTTTTTAGAAACGAAAATTCCTACCAACGACGGTATAGAAGCAATGTTGCAGTTAGGAGAAACTTCTCCATTCTTATTGGACCAAAATAGATTATCAATTCTATATGAACTTGAGACATTTTCAGATAATTTTAATCCTACTCTTTTTAGACAATATAGAACAGGTAGTGATGAAATGTCTCTCGACATGGAGTATGAATATCCAATATTATATTGTTATCGCAATGCTTTTGATAAAGTAATTGATGAAGTAAAAAAAGCTCAAGTCGAAAATGGGTCCGTTGCTGTTTGGTTGTTGTACAATATGGGATTTCTAGTAAAAACTCCTTCCGGAGCTTTTGGTGTTGACATTTATCATCGTTGGGCCGAAAAACTAGAACCATATTTAGATTTCCTTTGTGTAACACATAATCATGGAGATCATGCAGACATTAAACTTATGGACGCTATGATTGCTAATGGGAAACCAGTATTGTCAAACTTTTATGCGAAAGGGGGGGTGTACACTTCGAAAGTAGCAAAAGAGTATACAATAGGCAATTTTTCTATTAAAACTGACGTAACTGACCATTTAAGGCAAACAAACTTACCAGTAGATTTTGTTTCTGTGTTTCGGATTGAGTGTGGCAGTGATGCAGGTAATTTTTCAATGTTACACTGTGGAGACTCGGGATTCAGACGGGAACACTTCACAAATGTAGGAGGTCCCGTTGATATGGTCGTGCTTAGATGGGGAGCTCCAAGAGAAAATGACATATTGGGTACGGGAAGCGGACAGGTGAATCCTGATTACGCGATTTTATCACACTTGATAGAACTAGGCCATGACCCATATCCAAATGGGCAAGCGTCCATAACACAGACTCTTAAGCACTTGCCAAATGTAGAGTGTAAAAATACAATTCTCCCATTCTGGGGAGAGAAAATAACTTGGAAAAATGGTCAAATGTTTTAGTTTACCCAGATAAACAAAGTAAGCTCTTATAAAAATGCATGCATTTTTATAAGAGCTTCAGTTCAATAAATCTTAAACTATCAATTATCAAACAAAAATAAGCTAGCTTATGGCTATTATTTGAAAGTCATCGCCTTTATTTAATTTTACAATCGCAGAAAACGGGATAACAAAAGTTACTGCTTAATATCTCTTATCTACTGAATATATTGGTAGTTAAATGTCCGCTATTACAAATAGGAGTGGATTATCTTTAATAGTAAAAAAGATATCGCTGCAAATTATTTTATATAAACCCAAAAACATGAGAAAAATATTTATATCTATTTTGATGCTAACAATGGCAATTGTTACTACCGCTCAAAATAATTATTCCCAAGAAGATCAAAAGAAGTTTGCTAACGAAGCTGTGAGAACGATAAAGAAGTTTAGAAAAACTACTCCTTTTCTTTTAGATGAAGAAAGATTGACTCTCCTGAAAACTTTTGAAACTTATTCAGATGGCTTTCCTAACACTTCGTTTAAAGAATATCTAGCCAAAACAGGTGAAGTTGTCGCAGAGATGGAGCATATGGTTCCCATTCTTTATACTTACCGGGACGCTTTTGACAAAGTACTTCGCGAAGTGAAGACCACGAAAGTTAAAAAAGGGACTGCATTAGTTTGGCTGCTTTATAACATGGGGTTTGTTGTGAAAACCCCATCAGGATGTTTCGGCGTTGATATTGATCATCGTTATGCAGAAGAATTAGAACCACATCTTGACTTTCTTTGCATAACTCACAATCACGGAGACCATTACAATGTAAAATTAATGGAAGCAATGAGTAATAATGGTAAACCTGTTTTATCTAATTTCTACAAAGAGAGTGAGCAGTACGTCTCTACAACTGCAACAAATTATAAGATTGGGAATTTTACAATTCACACAGATATTTCAGACCATCTTGCTGATCCTAAACTTCCTGATTTTGTTACTTTATTCCGTGTTGAGTGTGGCAAAGATGCAGGAAATTTCTCAATTCTCCATTGTGGAGACTCAGGCTTCAATCCAGAAAGATTCAAGAATGTGCAAGGACCTGTTAACATGGTAGTCCTTAGATGGGGAGCAGCCAGAGAAAATAATATATTAGGCATAGGAGAAGGGCAGGTGCAGCCTGATTATGCAGTTTTATCACATCTGATAGAGTTAAGGCACAAACCTTATCCTCAAGGACAAGCATCAATAACCAAGACACTTGAACATCTTCCAAATGTAAAATGTAACAACACTATTATACCATTTTGGGGCGAAAAACTGATATGGCATAAAGGTGAGTTAAAATAAACAAAACGATAGAACTTATGCCATATGCTCCAGAATATCCAAGCAAATGCTGTTACAAAAGGAAAAGTTGTGAAAACAAGCACTATTAATAACAAACAACAGATAAATTATCCGGTATCTTTAGAATTAAAATAACATTACTGGACAATTTGGCCTTATCAAAATAGATAATAAGCCTCTGATTATTGAATTTTGGGTATTGTTATCCAGCAGGATAGGAATACGAATAACAAGAGGGTGAAATCACTTTGTATGCGATTCACCCTCTTTTCATGATCTTTATATT
>ENA-UOOR01000525-UOOR01000525.1-fermentation-metagenome-genome-assembly--contig:-NODE-525-length-53941-cov-5.333500_pt1 | contig 53941 bp, 50 predicted proteins | sample MGYA00245780_ERZ724029 | MGnify/ENA primary metagenome ERZ724029 (study PRJEB28704, sample SAMN03018315) | fermentation metagenome | biome: anthropogenic terrestrial biome; feature: soil; material...
AAGGGAGTCGTGTTGTGCTGTTTTCAGGACTATGGAACTCCATAGTCTTTTTTGTATTCTTTTTTCGGCAACTGCACTCTGTTCAATATTAAAACGACAATTAAAGGAAGGTGAGTTTATGAAAAGAATTATCTGTGTTCTACTTTTATTACTAATGGTTTTGCCAACTAGTGCTTTTGCCCAGAACCCTGATAAAGAAATTGTTTTTGCTGATGCAGGATGGGATAGTATAAAATTTCATAATGCCGTAGCAGGTCTTATAGCTGAAAGGCTTTATGGATATTCTTGGAGAGAGGTACCTGGTTCAACTACCGTATTGCATGAGGGATTAATCATGGGAGAAATAGACATACATATGGAGGTATGGAGCGATAATATTGCAACCTATGAAAAAGACCTGGCAGAAGGAAAATTTAAAGATTTAGGAGTAAACTTTGATGATAATTATCAAGGACTATATGTCCCAAGATATGTAATTGAGGGTGATCCTGAGCGAGGAATAGATCCGGTTGCCCCAGACTTAAAATATGTATGGGATTTAAAGAACTATCCTGATGTATTCCCAGATGCTGAAACCCCAACTATGGGAAGAGTATATGGGGCTATTCCAGGTTGGGAAGTAGATACTATTCTTTACAACAAATATCTACATTATGGATTAGATAATAATTTTATATATTTTAGACCCGGTTCAGATGCAGCTTTAGCTTCAGCTATTACCTCAGCTTATGAAAGGGGCGAACCAATAGTTGCATATTATTGGGAACCAACTTGGCTGCTTGGTAAGCTAGACATGGTATTGTTGCAGGATGAGCCCTATGACGCTGCCACATATAAAGAAGGCAAAACAGAGCTTCCAGCTGTGAATGTTACAGTGGGCGTAAGTAATGGCTTTTATGAAAAGGATCCTGCTATGGTTGAATTTTTAACTAAATATAGAACGTCAAGTGCTTTAACTTCAGAGGCTCTGGCATATATGCAGGATACTGGAGCAGATTATGAAGAAACTGCCAAATGGTTTTTACAAGAACATGATGAATTAATTGATGAATGGTTAAATGAAGATGAAGCTCAAGATATTAGAAATTATTTAGCAGGTAATGATGAAGAAGAATCCAAAGGATGGTTGTACGAAATACCTTTTAGAATTCCATTGGATGTTACCGATATTGACAATGCTGTAAGAGGCTTTAGCATTAAATATGATAACATCTTTAGTGCTATCCGAGATGGTCTAAGTAATTTAGTTAGTTCTATTTACAAGGTATTGAGCTTTATCCCTTGGATAGTTTATTTACTAATTGTATTTATTGCAGGATGGAGATTTGGAAATATAGGAAAAGGCGTTCTATATTCACTCCTTATTCTTCTAATTGGAGCAGTTGGATTGTGGAATCATATGAATGAAACATTGTCCATAGTCATTGCCTCTGTTATTATCTCACTTATGATAGGTTTCCCTATAGGAGTATTGCTTTCCACAAGTGATAGAGCAGAAAGAATAGTTCGTCCTATATTGGATACTATGCAGACAATGCCTGTATTTGTATATCTAATACCTGCTTTATTGTTCTTTGGACTAGGAAAGGCTCCTGCAGTTATTGCAACAACCATTTATGCTGTAGTGCCAATTATTAGGTTAACAAGTCATGGAATTAGACAAATAGATAAAGAAGTAGTCGAAGCAAGTATTGCATTTGGTTCAACAAAGCTTCAATCTCTAATTAAAGTACAAATTCCTCAAGCATTACCTACTATAATGACTGGAGTAAACCAAACACTTATGATGGCAATGAGTATGGTTGTCACAACATCTATGATAGGTGCAACTGGTCTAGGTATGGAGGTATTAATAGGTGTAAACCGTGTTGAAATAGGAAGAGGTCTTTTATCCGGTACAGCTGTAGTTATTATTGCAGTTATCTTGGATAGAATCACTCAAGGTTTAGTTAAGAGAAGTGAGGTGAATGTCAATGACAAATAACAACGAATATATACTAGGTGTTAGAAATTTATTCAAGATATATGGTCCGGAAAAAAATAGAGCGATTAAAATGAAACAATCAGGAACTGATAAAAATACTATATATAAGAAAACGGGTTCAACCATTGCATTGTGGGATATATCTATGGATATTAAAAGAGGTGAAGTATTTGTAATTATAGGTTTATCAGGTTCGGGTAAATCAACATTGGTTAGATGCTTCAACCTCTTGAATAAGCCCACTAAGGGTGAGATACTTTTTGAAGGGAAAAGTATAAATAAGTTCAATAAACATGAGTTAAATGATTATAGAAGAAATAAAATATCTATGATATTTCAAAACTTTGGGCTAATGTCCCATAGAAATGTTATAGGTAATGTTGAATATGGTCTTGAAGTAAAAGGTATTTCAAAAGAAGAACGTCATAAAAAGGCAATGGAAATGATATCTATGGTTGGTTTAGATGGATATGATAATGAGCCGATTTCAAGTTTGTCTGGTGGTATGATGCAGAGAGTAGGAATTGCACGAGCTTTAGCTAACGACCCTGAAATTCTTCTTATGGATGAACCCTTCTCTGCACTTGACCCTTTAGTTAGAAGGGATATGCAATTTGAACTACTATCTATTCAGAGAAAGCTAGACAAAACAATAGTATTTATCACTCATGATATCAATGAAGCGTTTAAACTTGGAGATAGAGTAGCTATAATGAAGGATGGAGAGCTTATACAGATTGCTACACCTGAAGAAATGAGCTCAGACCCTGCTACAGATTATGTAGAACAGTTTATCAATAGTGCAGATAAATCTCAGGTAATTCACGTTAAAAATGTTATGACTACTCCAAACAGTATTGTGAGATTGAAGGATGCACCAAGTTTTGCAATCAATATAATGAGAACTAATAAAGTATCTACAGCTTATGTAGTTACAGATAAAATGAAGCTTGAGGGTGTTATTACCATAGATGATGCTATTCGTGCGAACAAGGAAAATTTGGCTATAGCAGATGTATTAATTAAGGATATCGCCACCACCACTCCAGATACATTAGTAACGGATATTATTTCTATCGCTGCTGAAACCAAATATCCTATAGCAGTTATAAATGGAGATGAAAGCCTTAGGGGAATTGTGACAAAGGCTGATGTATTGTCTTCAATTCAATAATTTATACTTATACTACCTTTTGAGAGAGTAATAGTTCTTTGAGCTATCTCTTCCACAAAGGCATTGTCATGAGTTACTATAATAATTGCGATACCTTGAGCTGCTAAGTCCCTAATAATCTTTGAAATTTGTCCTCTTGTTTCTTCATCTAAAGCAGAGGTCGGCTCATCAAAGCATAATATAGATGGGTTTAGCATACATGCTCTGGCAATTGCTGCCCTTTGTCTTTGTCCACCAGATAATTGATAAGGGTAGCTATCCTTCTTATCCTCTAGTTCTAAATTTAAAAGAAGCTCATTTGCCCTTTTTTCAATTTCCTTTTGTGACATCTTGTTTAGGAACTTTGGTGCAAGATACAAATTTTCTTTTACAGTCATATGAGGGAAAAGATTAAAGCTTTGAAATACAAGTCCAATCTCCTGTCTCAATTCCTTTAAATCCTCTTTAGACGCATATTGAATTTTACCATTTACTTCTCTAAATAAATACTTATCCTTAATTCTAATTGACCCCTTATCTGCTACTTCAAGACTGTTTAAACATCTAAGAAGCGTGGTTTTTCCTTCACCGGATTTACCCTTTATACAAACTATTTCACCATTCTTTATATCGAAGGATATATTATTTAACACTAGAGTTTTTCCAAAAGCTTTACTTAGATTTTCTACCTTAAGCATAGTTTATTTACTCCTATCTATAATAATTAAATTTATTTTCTATATTGTTTAAAAATCTTGTCAACACTGCAGTAATTATCAAATAAATTATACCAACAAATATATATGGTATGAACGTAGAATAAGTATTTGATACAGACTTTGCTGCCTTCAAAATATCCGCAACCCCTAAGATATAGACTAAAGACGTATCCTTGACTAGGGTAATTACCTCATTTCCTATAGAAGGCATAACATTCTTTAGAACCTGTGGAAGTATCACCTTCATAAATGTAAATCTTTTGCTTAATCCTAGTACTGTTGATGCCTCTATCTGTCCTATATCAATTGCATTTATTCCACCTCTGAATATTTCGGCAAAATAAGCTGTATAATTGAGTACAAATGCAACTAAGATGGCCTGGTATCTTCCAAAAGCGAAACCTATTACAGGGATATAATGAAAGCCAAAGAATATGAACATCAATTGCAGTAGAAGTGGAGTTCCTCTCATTATATAGATATATATTCCAGTAACTTTGGAAACTATCTTGTTCTTAGACATCCTTAGCTTTGCAATGATTATTGACAGGGGTAGAGATATTATTAAGGTTAACAAAAATACACCTATTGTAATTCTCATTCCTTCTATTGTCATTGGTATTAACATATCAAAAACTTTCATCATAGTTTCCTCTTTCTTTCATATTGCTATATCTTTAATTTTCAGAGAACCATTTAGAGTAAATTTCATCAAAAGTTCCATCTTTCTTAATCTCACTAAAAGTAGCATTTAGTTTTTCACATAATTCGGTATCATCTTTCCTAAGACCAACCCCATATTCTTCAGAACCTAAGTCTTCTTCTAATACCTTATACTTTTCTGCTCCCTTGTTTTTCATATAGTATCTTGCCAATACTTCATCTGCAATTACAACATCACTTCTGCCTGCTTCCAAATCGTTAAATACTTCATTGTAAGTTGGAAATTCAATCAATTCACCATTTTTAAAGGATTCTACTAAACCAGGTTGTGAATATGCTGCCTCTAAAGCACTTGATTCTCCTTGAGTTGATACTACCTTATCCTTCATATCAGCAATTAAATTAATAGGTGAATCCGTAAGGGTTACTAAAAGTTGACTTACCTCAAGATACGGGCTTGAGAAGTTTACTTTCTCTTTTCTTTCGTCAGTTATTGAATAACCATTCCAAATAAAATCTATATTGCCTGCATTCAGTTCATTTTCTTTCATAGTCCATTCTATTGGTTGGAATTCGAATGTTACTCCCCATCTCTTTGCCACTTCATTAGCTAAATCAACGTCAAATCCAACAAGATTGCCTTTTTCATCCCTAAACCCCATTGGAGCAAAGGTATCATCTAGTCCAACTATATAAGTTGTTTTTTCTGCATTGGGTTCTTCAACCGGTGTTTCTGCAGAAGTTTTACTTGTGCAGCCTGACAATACTCCAATGATTAAACTTAAAAGTAATAGTAGTAGTATTGATTTTTTGTTTGATAATTTCATTTTTATACTCTCCTTTATATTTTTTTTTTAAACCCGAGATCCCTCGACTTCGCGTCATAAAAAAACTCTCATCTCCTAGCATTGATTGCTAGAGGACGAGAGTATTGCTCACGTGGTTCCACCTCTTTTTAATGATGCCTCACGACATCAAACTCATCAGGTACATGTGTTCATACCATAGCACTATATCGGGTGCGAGAATCCGAACCAACTACTCCTTAGGTTTCGCAGGTTTGTTCAAAGTTGTGTTCAATATACAATATTTATGCATTTTCACCATATATGCACTCTCTACAAAATATTCATATATTTACTCTTTCTTATCATTGCTTTATTATGCTAATGTGATAATTCAATAATACAACCTTACCATAGTATTTTTATTTTGTAAATAGTTTTTTATTAAAATTTATTAATTTTTAATTCCTAGTGAAATTGTAGGATTGATTTTTGATAACAAATGGGTATATAGATATGGGGCGGTATGGGAACCGCCCCCAATGTTCATTATTTACTTAGTAACTTTACTATATCCTTAGTTTTCAATACCTTTCCCGAAGAAACAACCTTTTCATCTACTACTAGTGCTGGAGTTGTCATTACACCATATTTCATTATATCTCTAAAATCCTCAACCTTTACTAATTCTGCTTCAATACCAAGTTCCTTTAAAGCTTCCTTTGTATTATCCATTAATTTAACACAGTTTGCACATCCTGACCCTAAAATTTTAATTACCATATCATTTCCTCCCTCTTTTAAATAAATAAATAGCTAAATGCATTAAATGCATATCCTATTATAATTATACCAATAGATACCAGACCAATAAAAGTAGCTAATAACTTTGGCTTAATTACCTTAGAGAGCATCACCATAGATGGAAGAGAAAGTGCTGTAACCCCCATCATAAAGGATAATACTGTACCTAATCCTACACCCTTTGCAATAAGTGCTTCTGCTATTGGCAGAGTACCAAATATATCAGCATACATTGGAATTCCTACAAAGCTCGCAACAAGAACAGAATACCATTTATCTTTTCCTAATATTGTAGCTATCATAGTTTCTGGAATATAGTTATGAATTGCCGCTCCTATGCCTACACCTATTAATATATACAACCATACTTTTTTCACTATATCTAAGACTTGATTCTTAGCAAAATCTATTCTATCCTTCCTAGTTAGCCCTTCCTGCTCAACCTCAGCCATTTTATTATTGAATACAAAGGATTCCACATATTCCTCCATTTTCAGTTTGCTTATAGTTATACCACCTACTACTGCTAAAAGAAGACCTACTATAACATATCCTATTGCAATCTTCCAATTAAATATGCTTGCAAGTAAAATTATAGACGCTAAGTCTACAAGTGGTGAAGATATTAAAAATGAAAATGTTACTCCAAGAGGTAAACCTGCACTAGTAAACCCAATAAATAATGGTATTGACGAACATGAACAAAATGGAGTCACAGTTCCTAAAAGTGCTGCTAATATACTACCTGTTATCCCATTAAATCTTCCTAGTATCTTTTTTGTTCTTTCAGGTGGGAAGAAACTTTGGATATATGATATTCCAAATATCAATACTGATAGCAAAATAAATATTTTTACCACGTCATAAATGAAGAAATGAACACTTCCCCCCAGCCTTGAATCTATACTTAGTCCAAAGACATTCTCCACAAGTAACTTTATTAAATTACTAAGCCATTCCATTTTCAGCAACTGAGCATTCAACCATGAAAAAATATCCACCTTAATCCCCCTTAATATTAACATAATAATTTTATGCTTTAAAAAAACCAGCCTTATAGATATAGATAATCGTCAATGTATTTGGTAAAAATATAATAAGTCTATTATTGGACTTATTATTTTGATGCTTCAATAATATATGAAGTCACATAATCCTCTACATTTCTATCTGGCACCCAAGACCTAACTATTTCTTTACCATTATCTTTAGGAGTAAGTTTTATATCTTTAAAGCCAGCTTCCTCCATAATTTTTCTGATATCTTCAACATACTCAGCACCTGCAATACAACCTGTCAGCAATAATAAGTCCATTTTTATATCCTCAGGCAATTCTGCTGTAGCTACAACATCAGATATTGAAATTCTTCCACCTGGCCTAAGAACTCTATACACATCTAGAAATACTTTTTCTTTTTCGGGTGATAAATTAATCACACAATTTGAAATAATAACATCTATGGACTCATCTGCTACAGGTAAATGTTCTATCTCACCTAATCTGAATTCAACATTAGTATAACCATCTTCTTCTGCATTCCTTCTTGCTAGTGAAATCATATCAGGAGTCATATCTACACCTATTACTAGCCCTTCATCACCGACCTGTCTGCTTGCAAGAAAACAATCAAACCCACCACCGCTTCCAAGATCAAGGACTACTTCCCCCTTCTTCAGAGAAGCTATTGCTATAGGATTTCCACATCCTAATCCCATATTTGATTCTGTTGGAGCATTAGATAAATCATCTATGGTATAGCCAATTTGGGCAGATGAATTTTTTAAATCAATTGGAGAACCACTACAACTACATCCTCCACTGCAACATCCTCCTGATGAACCACTTAAAGCAACTTTTGAATACTTTTTTCGAATGCTTTCTCTTATCTTCTCTTTATTTTTCATACAAACCCCTCTTTTTAATCTGATTTAAGACATTGATATTCATCTATATATATTATATTCATGGACATTGGCAATGTCTTAGATTTCATTATTTTTAACTCTTTTAATAAGGTCATCTGCTTTTTCCTTTATTAATTCCCTAGACCTCCTACTACAGTAGCGAGAGCTACTCCTAATAAAACCGCTCCTGCTAAGTAATCCTTTGCTAGTTCAGGAGATATAAAATTCCTAAAGACTATAAAAAAGAAAAAATATGCAATCTCATACATAGTAAAAGGCTTAATTAACCAATTTGTTACCCATGTAACTATTTCTATATACATGAATTATTATCTTTGTTCAGTTCATAACATATGCAATCATTAGTCTGATTAAAAATATTCATTAGAGACATTATTATTTTGTTGCACTCAATCATATTTAAAGAATAATAATTCCATTGACCATCCTTTCGCACATTAACAAGACTAGCATCGTTCAACACCTTCATATGATGTGAAAGGGTTGGCTGTGTGAAATCAAAATGCTCTAATATGTCACATGCACATCTTTCTCCGCAGGATAATATATCGATAATTTTTAATCTATTAGGTTCAGATATAACCTTAAGTATCCTTGCACTTTCATCATAATTGACCATTATATAGCACCTCCTATATAGATGTACATTTATATACTTATTATATAGATGTACATCTATATTGTCAATACAAACAAAAAATAAAAGGACGATCCTTATAAGTTCAAAACGGATCGTCTAAACGAAGCGGCATGGAAACCACCCCTACAGTATGACCAAAGGGGTCGGTTCCTTTTGGTCATTCTTTCCCTAAAACTCTCTTTACCACCTTACCTGCTATGGTACCTACAAAATATAGTCCAGGCATTGGGTCTGACCAACTCCAGGTGGAATGAACTTTTTTTAAGGTATTATCCTTAAGAATCTTACCTACGCTCAACTGCCCTGTCTTTAAATAATTTCTTATGGCAAACAGATCCTCATACATATAATGGAACACGTATCCTGTTTCATATTCAACACTTTTAGGCTCAGGAAGCTTATCTGTCATTTCCATATAAGCTATATACGGGAAGTTTAATCCAGACTTATATAGCATTTCATTAAAGTTGATAGTCCTAACATTTACTTCTATCAAATAAATTACTCCAGTATTTACATCTCTTTTTAATTCTATTTCAGCAAAGCCTTTAAATCCTATACTCTCAAGAAATGGCTTACATATATCATGTAATTCGGGTATCCATTTTTGCTTTGCATATGTTGAAGCTCCAAAATTATTTGGCCATTGTCTAATCTTATATGCAGATGTATAATGAGTAACTTTTGAATCCTGATTTAGATATGCATCATAACAATAGCAATTTTCTTCCGGACCAGGAATTATTCTTTGAATAGTTATTCCATGTTCATCCTTATGTATCATATTTACCTTTTCAATCAATTCCTCTTCAGAATTTATAATGAACACCTTACGTCTATATGCCTTAACAAAAGATGCAGAATCCATAGGTTTTATAATACATGGATATTTTATTTCTTCTCTTACTCGTTCAATAAGATTTGGCTCTTTTGAATTTATAGTTTCTGGCACCTTTACCCCATACTCATGCGCAAGAAGACTCATACGGTATTTGTCCATTACTTCCGTCCAAAATCCCTTTCTGTCCATAGGGAAAAGATAGTATTCTTTTAGTTCATCAAAAAACTTATCAATAAATTCAACATAAGGGTCAGCACCTGGGTATAGTACAGGCTTTTTCTCCTGTTTCTTTGCATACTCCAGTAAAAAGTTTAATAATCCTTTCGGATCTTCTTTATAATGTGGTGCAATGTGCTTCTCGCTGACATATTTGGACTTGGCTCCGTAACGACTTTCTTCACTATAATCCACTGCAACTACAGGGACCCCTTCTCTTCCTAAACATCTTATAATGCTTAAACCAACATAATAATTTGTACCTAATACTACTGCCTTATTTCTCATTTGTATACACCACCTTTAAAATTATTAATATTATATCATAATTGTAGGTTCTTCAAACATACTACCAAAATTTTTCTAACAATCTCCTCATCTGTGAATTATTTGATATTCTTTTATGATGGGACCACTCAGAAGGAAATAACTCCTTATATCTATGAGTTGCATACCTATCATCTATCAAAAGTATGGTACCTTTGTCACTTTCTGAGCGTATTACTCTTCCGGCTGCCTGTAAGACTTTGTTCATTCCTGGATAAACATATGCATATTCAAACCCTTCTCCTATATTATGATTGAAATAGTCCTTGATTATATCCCTTTCGAAGCAAATCTGCGGAAGTCCAACCCCTACTATAATTGCTCCTATTAACTTGTTCCCGGTTAAATCAATTCCTTCCGAGAAAATACCTCCCATTACTGCAAATGCAATAACACATTCTTCATCGCTAAAATTTTCTAGAAACTCTTCTCTTTCTATTTCACTCATACTACCTTCCTGAATAATAATTTTCAGCTCGGGATTTCTATCAACCATCATTTCATGTATGTTTCTCATATACACATAAGATGGAAAAAATACAAAGTAATTTCCCTTATTGCTATTTATTAATGTTTCAATGCTTTCAACAACGTCAAGATATGTAGTTTCCCTATCCTTGTATCTGGTAGAAACATTGTTATTTATCATAAGCAGCAAATTCTCCCTTGGAAAAGGTGAGCTTAGTTTTATATGATAATCCTCATCATTTCCACCTAATAAATTTCTATGATATTCCAAAGGAGTAAGCGTAGCTGAGAAAAAAATAGCCGCTCTCCCTCTTTTTAAGGATTGGCTTAGTAAGTAAGATGAATCTACGCAATATAAACGTAGTACCAAATTCTTTCCATTACTCTCAAAACAAGTTACATAATGTTCATCGTAGAAATCGGATATCTTCAGGAAAGTTGATACCTTGAAATAAAGTTCCATTACCTTATCATATTCTGAATTGTTCTTTTCTTCTATAAGCCAAGGTTCCATTAGAATCATCAGTTTCTTTAACGGATAATATAAATCTGTTATCTCTTCTTTTTGATAATGTTCCTTTTCTATTTCAAGTTCTCTCTTTAATTTGTTAAATATACTGTTGCACTTGTTGATAGATTTATAGATTGCTGAATATTTATCCACAAATATATCCTTTATATCCAGAAAGTCCGCCTTATCTATTTCTGCAGAGAACATCTCTCTGGATCTATCCACTAAATTATGAGCTTCATCAATAAGAAAAACATACTTATTTCCCTCAGTATCAAAAAACCTCCTTAAATAAACCTGTGGATCAAAAACATAATTATAATCACAGATAATTGCATCACACCAAAGACTTACATCCAATTCAAATTCAAAGGGACAAACATTGTGCTTTACTGCATATGATAAAACTATATCTCTTGTCATTAAATCCTCATTATGAAATATATCCATTATTGCATCATTTACTCGATCAAAGTGACCCTTTGCCGCCTTACAATCCCTTGGGTTACATTTCACTTCATCATTGGTGCATATTTTATCCTTTGCAGTAATTACCAAAGCCTTTGTCCTGAGCCCCTTATCTATCAAAAGCTCCATTGTTGCTTTTGGTACTTCTCTAGTTATTGTCTTTGCAGTTAGATAAAAAATTTTATTAGTCAAACCTTCTCCTATGGATTTTATGCTTGGATATAAGGTGGACATAGTCTTACCTATTCCAGTGGGAGCCTGAGCAAAGATATGCTTTCCTTCTTTAATAGTAGTATAAGCCGCCACTGCCAACTCTCTCTGTCCACGTCTATATCTTGCAAATGGAAACTTTAGCTCCTTAATTGTCTTATCCCTTATCTCACCCCAATCAAAGGTTAAATTAGCCCATTCTATGTACATATCTATAATTTTAAAGAAAAATTCATCTAATTCATCCTTTGTAAAGGTCACTAGAAATTTTTTTGTTTCTTCTGATTCAATATGAAAATAAGTTAATTGAATCTTAAGTTTTTCCAAGTTATTTTGGGTAGCATAAATATATCCATATATTTTAGCCTGAGCCCAGTGCAATGGATTATAATCTTCCTCTATATATTCCAAGTCCTTTGTTGTACTTTTTATTTCATCAATTATAATTTCATCTTCACTAGTAAAAATTCCGTCAGCTCTGCCCTCGATAAGTATTGTATACTTACCATATTCTATATCATGTTTTAGATAGACCTCAGCTTTGTACTCATGTCCATATGAGGCTTGTACTTTTTGATGAGCTAGAGTTCCTTCAACAGCTCTATTCATTGACATAAAGCTATTGTCAATATCACCTGAGCGAAGCACAAACTCAACTAAGTTCCTTACGGATATTCTTATTGTATTGTTCATAATATCATCCCTTGTTAAATCAAACTAGCTCCATTATACCATAAAACGCAAAAAGCACTCTATTAAGAGTAGACCACCAAAAAACATTCTTGTCATCCTGGGAAGACATTATAATATCTTCTATCGAAGAATCCCGGGTTAAACCCTAGATTCTTCACTTACGTCCAGAATGGCAGATATTAAAACTAGTTTTTAAGTGGTTTCACATTAAAGAGTGCTTCTACATATGTTCTATAGTCCTAATAAATTGTCTATATTTTCTTTATCGAATCCAACAACTATTGTACCATTGATATCCAGTACTGGTACTCCACGTTGTCCTGATTTTTCAACCATTTCCATTGCCTTTTCCCTATCAGTCTGTACATTATATTCTGTAAATTCAATATCATTTGAATTCAAATACTCCTTTACCTTTGTACACCAAGGACAAGTACTAGTCGAATATACGATTACATTATTCACAAACATCCCTCCATTTATTGTTTAAAATAGTATATGTATTTTTAAATTATACCCAAATTCAATTCACAATGCACAATTCACAAATCCAATTCACAGTTCACAAATCCAATTCACAATTTAAACCCGGGATGCTTCACTTACGTTCATCATGACATATGAAGTGCCTTCGGAATGACAACAATGTCATCCTGAGATGGACAGTATAATGATTCCTTCGAAGGATCTCGGGTTTAATGAAAAGATTCTTTATTGTAAAAATTCCGAGGAACAATATCCAACTTCACCTTGATAAATTACCTTATACCAGCCTTCAGTATTTTCCATTATCTCTACCATCTCCCCATCTGGTATAGTTAGTATTATACTATAGTCGGTACCTGGTCCTATTCGAAGATTTAAATTACCTGTAGTATGTTTATAAACTTTTATTGTAGTAGGAGTTTCAGTTTCCTCTTCTATATTTGTTACAGGGGCATCCTTGGCAACATCTGCCCTACTCTTTTTTATAATATTGGGAAGTATGATTAAACTTATGAGCAAAAATACTACAATTGCTAATACAAGCTTTGTGTTTTCTTTCATAATCTCACCCCTGTAAATTTTTATAATTCTTTGATGTTCTTAATTTTTAATCTGTAATTAACAGCTTCTCTAAATAAAGTATATAATATTGAGCCAATCGGTATAAATAACAATATTCCTAATACACCCAACATTCTTCCACCTACAGTTACAGCTACCAATATCCAAATAGACGGAAGACCTGCAGCTTTACCTACTACATGAGGATAGATAAGATTTCCCTCTATCTGTTGAATAATTAAAAACATAATTATAAACCAAAGTGCCTTGGATGGACTTTCCACAAATATAAGAAATGCTCCTATACCGCATCCTATAAATGCACCAACCATTGGTACTAAAGCTGTTATGGATATAATTAAACTGATTATCAGTGCATATGGGAATTTGAATATAAGCATAGCTACTAAAAACATACCGCCTATTATTAATGCCTCAACTAGCTGACCTGTAATAAAATTTGCAAATACATGGTTAGATAAATCACCTATGTAGAATATTCTAAGGGCAGTTTTTTCAGGCAAAAATGCCAATATTGCCTTTTTAAGCTGTCTAGATAGAGTCTCTTTCTGAAATAATATATATATGGAAAATATAAATGCCAATATGAATGTAATGAAGCTTCCCATTAATGAAGATGCAAATGAATATGTACTATTTACCCAATCCAAAGCACTTCTTTTAAAAAAGGATAACAAGTTCTCCTCTATACCTACCCAGTCTACATTAATGCTATTTATCCATGTTGTAAGCTCTGGATTATCTATAAGATTTTTAACTATATATACTTGCCATTCTTGCCAGTTTGCTTGCAATTTTAAGGCAAGTTCTTGAATAGTCTGAACCAACTCAGGTATTACTATAAAAGACATGATTATTATTGTTGTTACAAATATTATCAATGTAATTAAATAGCTTATTATTCGTTTGATACTACCCCTGACATTTTTTAATAAGCTCCTCTGACCAAAGAATAATTTTTCTATATACATCATTGGACCATTCAAAATAAATGCCATTGAAGCTCCAAAAATAAATGGAGAGAATATTGAAAGTAATTTCCAAAGAAGATTACCAATACCCGATAAGTTGTCTAATAGATACATTAGTATGATCGCATATGTTATCAAAAATACAGCATTTTTTATACGCCTTGATTTTAAATCCATTTAAACACCAACCTTATATACTAAAATGTCAGGCACCTATATTAATAGTACCTGACAAATCTTTACTCTTCATCCTCGTCCTGATCATCTTGTTCTATTTCTTTAAGTACTATACGTACTAATTGTACCCTTTTTTCATTGATTTCCTCAACATTGAACTCAATATTTTCATATTGAACGGTAACTTTCTCACCATCTTCAGGTATGTAGCCCATTAAATCAATTAAAAGTCCACCAAGAGTATCATAATCCTCAGAATCTTCATCTAATTTTGTTCCAAGATTACTATTCAATTCTTTAATAGATATTGAACCCTTTGCAATAAAATTATCATCATCAATTTTTCTGATATCAGGTTCATCATGGTCATATTCATCATCTATATCACCAACGATTTCTTCTATTAAGTCCTCCATAGTCACCAGACCTGAAAATCCACCATATTCATCTATTAGTATAGCCATATGCTTTCTTTTAGTTTGCATTTCATTAAATAAATCGGTAATATTCTTTCTTTCAGGTATAAAATAGGCTGGTCGAAGAATTTTCTTTATATCAACATTTGTAAAGCCAACTTTATATGCTTCAAGCAAAAAATCTTTTATATAAAGAATCCCTATGATATCATCTACGTCTCCCTCATAAACCGGAATTCTTGAGTACTTAAGTTCCATCATTTCCCCAAGGTAATCCTCTATAGGATCCTCCAAATCTATCATAAAGATTTCTGTACGTGCGGTCATAATTTCTTCTGCAAGCTTATCATCAAAACATATTACACTATCTATCATTTCTCTTTCTACAGAATTGATGACTCCTTGTTCTTGTCCTACCTCAACCATTGAACGTATTTCCTCAAGAGTGATTTTCTCCTCAACACCTTCTGTTTTTATTCCAAAAATACGCATAATGGTATTCGTAGATAATGATAGAAAGTAAACAAACGGCGCCATTACCTTTGCTACAATATTAATAAATTTCACCGAAAACATGGAAAATTTTTCTGAATATTGTAAAGCAATTCTCTTTGGAATAAGCTCTCCAAAGACTAGTGTAATATAGGACAAAATCAATGTAACGCCAATAAAGGCAATATTATCTGCAAAAGGAACATTAAATTCCTTTAGAAATCCTCCCAATCTACCTGATATACCTACAGCTGCAGATGCTGACGAGAAAAATCCCGCAAAGGTGATTCCTACTTGAATTGTAGATAAAAATTTCGAAGGCTCCTTTAATAAGGCTAATAACATCTTTGCCTTTTTATTGCCATCCTCTGCCATTACATTCAATTTCTTTTTATCGACTGATACCATCGCCATTTCCGCTGCGGCGAAAAACGCATTTAATAGTGTAAGAAATCCTATTAAAAGCAACTGTCCTGATATCGGGGCCCCAGATTCGTCTCCCATTTAGTTCCTTCCTCCTAATTTTGCTAATACTTCAAATATAATAACATCATATTTCCCCCATTTTGTCAATATTTTCATGACCTAAATATGAAAAAATATGAAAGCTATCATATCTAGTATACCACATAGAGCTAAAATATGTTACTAAAACTTCAATAAATTGAGCCCTATATCATCATCAAATTCTCTGTCAACATAGCCATCAATAGCTTCAATAATTATCTCCCCTGTAGCACTTATGACAGCCATATTCAAATGACCAGCCTTCACATTATGTTCTGAATTTGCCAAGGCAATATGCAAATGTATATAAGGCTCTCCATTCATTTCTGTGATATTTCCAGCTAAGGATATAATCTCCATATCCTCCTCAAGGATTGTAGACTGATATTCTTTTGTTTCAGTATTAAACAAGCCTATTTTTGCCTTATTTACAGCACCAATGCCCGTTACTGTACCAAATTTTATATTTTGTTCCTGAGCAAATTTTTTTACTGATTCAACTATTTCTTCACCTACATTCAACCTAACTATATATTTGTTATTAAACTTTTTGTAAATCATAAATCTTCCTCCTTTTTAAATCTTCATCTTATAACTTTATAGCTTCCCATTTTTGTCAAAATGATAAATAAATTCTGTTTAATTATACCCAATATACTTAATTTTAACTAATCATTTACATTTACTGCCGTTTTGGGTAAACTATAACTGATTCTATTTTAACAATGGGGTGAATGTATGGATGGATTTCAAAAAAAACTAAATGAATATGCAAAGCTTACTATTGAAGTTGGTATCAATCTACAAAAAGATCAGCCATTGGTAATTTCTGCACCTGTTGAAGGAGCAGATTTCGTAAGACTACTTGCCAAAAATGCATATGAAAATGGTGCCAGTGATGTATTTATAAATTGGCATGATGATACCTTAACAAAATTAAGATATGAAAATGCACCAATGAAAGTATTTGAAAATTTCCCGAAGTGGAAAGCTGATTCAATGATTGATTATGCAGAAAAGGGCGCAGGTTTTATCTCAATACACGCGGATGATCCTGAGCTTCTAAAAAATATTGAGTCTGATAAAATAGCTGCAGCAAATAAATCCTCTAGCATAGGTATGAAGGAGTTCAGAAAATACACAATGAACAGTATAAACTCTTGGTGTGTTATTTCTATTCCAACTAGGGGGTGGGCAAGTAGAGTATTTAAAGATGTTGATGAAGAAAAGTCTGTAGAACTGCTTTGGGATGCAATATTTAAAGCTACCAGAATAGATTTGGATAACCCAGTTGAAGCATGGGAAAAACATATTAGAACCCTTGAACAAAAGGTTAATTATTTAAATGAAAAACAGTTTAAAATATTACACTATACTTCTTCTAATGGTACTGATTTAACTATTCAATTACCAGAAGGTCATAAATGGGCTGGTGGTGACGAGTCAAATTCCAAAGGTGTAAAATTTGTAGCCAATATGCCAACGGAAGAGGTATTTACATTGCCGCATAAGAATGGAGTAAATGGTGTAGTATATAGCACCAAGCCACTAAATTATGGGGGGAAATTGATAGATAAATTTAAAATAATATTTAAAGACGGTAAGGTGGTTGATTTTGAGGCAGAAGTAGGGGAAGAAATACTAAAGGATTTGTTAGATATTGATGAGGGTGCTAAGCACTTAGGAGAAGTAGCACTTGTACCGCATAGCTCACCAATTTCTCAATCAAATATAGTGTTTTTAAATACCCTTTTTGATGAAAATGCCAGCTGCCATTTAGCCTTTGGTAAGGCTTATCCCACAAGTATAGATGGTGGAGAAAATATGAGTGAGGAAGAACTTGAAAGTTCAGGTGTAAACAATTCACTTACTCATGAAGATTTTATGATAGGTTCTGAAGACTTATCCATTGTTGGAGAAACTAAATCAGGTGAAAAGATTCAAATCTTTAGAAATGGAGAATGGGCTATATAGTCCATTCTCCATTTTTATTTCTTTTCAGTATATATGAATATTGCATCTCTCAACAGCTCAGCTATTCCTGCATTATCACCATCATAATATGCTCTAAATCTTTCATCATCCACATACATTTGGGCTAATCCACGGTGAGCTTCTTTATCATAGGTACCCCAGCATTGTGTAATCCATTCCTTGTGTAGCCCGGCAGCCTTTTGTGCCAACTCACTTGATGGGTCCTTATGCTTAAATGCTTCCCCTAGATAAAACTTTATCTGAGAGGCAATCTCATTTAATTTATTGAAATCTTCCTGAGTCATATTTTTAAACTTTTCGTTAGATTGTTTTACTATATCCTCACCATATTTTTCGCGAATTTCATCCCCGAATTTCTCTTCATTTTCCTTAAGAAGCTTTTCCTTTAAACCTTCAAATTTTTCTTTATCTTCCATATCAATTTTCCCCTCCTTATAAGCCAAAGTTTTTTCTACATTGGCTAACAATTTTTCAACCCTGAATTTTTCTTCAAGAAGTTTTAAGCGATGTTCTTTAAGTGCAACCTTCTCATCAAAATCAGGCAACATGATAATATTCATTATAGTATCTAAACTCAAACCCAATTCTCTATAAAACATAATCTGCTGTAATCTGTCAACTTCCACTTTACCGTATATTCGATATCCTGATGAATTGATTCTAGCAGGCTTTAGAATACCAATCTCATCATAATATCTTAGAGTTCTGCTAGTTATACCGGCTATTATAGCTAACTTCTGCACTGTATATTCCATTTCTCACCTCCTAAGAATACTATATACCTTCACGCAACGTCAATGTCAATAAATATTTTTATCTTTAACCACAAATATACTTAAAATTTCACAATTATTATAAATAAAATGATAATTTCACTTTTTGTGTAGTATATATTTAATATATGGATAATGTATGTAGTGGAAATTTAAGGCATTAAATATTGTTATTGTTATTTATTTGATGTATAATTAGATTAATAAGTATACGTTTTCCCAGGGAGGTGATCCAAGTAAAATTTTTTTGGCTAAAATAACTTATTAAAAGGAGGATTTTTATGGAAAGCAGTAGCAAAAAAAACAAAGGCTTTTTAGCATGGGTTGAAAGAGTAGGTAATAAAATACCTCATCCATTCATACTGTTTTTATGGCTCATCGTAATTGTTGCAATAATTTCTTTTATTTTAAACAAGATTGGTATATCTGTAACTAACCCTACCAACGGAGAGGTAGTAGTAGTTAAAAATTTACTGTCTGGAGAAGGATTGGTACATGCTCTTGATAGTATGGTCAAGAATTTTACTGGTTTTGCTCCTCTAGGGCTTGTACTTACTATGACATTAGGTATTGGTATGGCAGAAGATGTTGGATTTATGTCTTCTTTAATGAAAAAAACTATGCTTGGTGCTCCAGTTAAAGTTGTTACATTTGTAATTGCTATAATCGGTATCTGTGGTAATCTTGCATCAGATGCAGCTATAATAATTATTCCACCACTTGCAGCAATGATATTTTTATCCTTAGGACGTAATCCTATAGCAGGTATAGCTTTGGGATATGCTGCAACAACAGGAGGATTTAGTGCCAATTTATTGGTTGCCGGTACAGATGCATTACTTGCTGGTATTACTAATGAATCATCAAAGATTGTCAATGGTCCCGAAATACCTATTGCAGCAAACTATTATGTAATGGTTATATCAACTTTCATATTAGCTGCAATCTGTACTTATATAACTGACAAGGTAATTGAACCTAGGTTAGGAAAGTATCAAGGTACAAAACAGATGGAAAATCAAGAATTATCTGCTGAAGAAAATGCTGGCCTCAAAGCGGCTGGTAAAGCAGCTTTGATTTATCTAGCTATATTAATAATTGCTTTGATTCCTAAGAGCAGTTTCCTTAGAAATCCAGATACAGGTTCTATCATAACTGGCTCTCCATTTATGTCAGGAATAATTCCTATAATCCTGTTTCTGTTCTTAGTCACAACTATTCCATATGGCATCAAAATTGGCAAAATTAAATCTTCTGGAGATATTCCTAAATTAATGACAAAAGCAATAGGAACAATGTCTTCTTTCATAGTTCTTGCTTTTATAATTGGCCAGTTTATTTCGTACTTTAACTGGACAAATTTAGGATTGGTATTAGCTATTTCCGGAGCCAACTTCCTAACATCATTAGGATTTACTGGTATTGGCTTGTTCATAGGTTACATTTTACTATGTACATTTGTAAATCTATTTATTGGTTCTGGCTCTGCAAAGTGGGCAATTCTAGCGCCTATATTTGTTCCAATGATGACTCTATTAGGATATCATCCAGCATGGACTCAATTCCTATATAGAATAGGCGATTCATCAACAAATATAATATCTCCATTATTCCCTTATTTCCCAATTGTTCTTGCATTTTTAAGTGAATATGACGAGAAAGCAGGAGTTGGTACCCTATTGTCATTAATGATTCCATATTCAGTTGCATTCATAGTGATTTGGACTCTATTTGCAATTATCTGGTTCTTTACAGGTTTACCATTAGGACCAGGAGGATTTATATTTATGTAGCAAAAGGAGGTTTTACATTTGCAAAAATCTATTGATATTGACGAATTAATAAAAGAACATTTAGATGAAATCTTGGCTATTAGAAGAGATATTCATGAACATCCGGAATTGGGTATGCAGGAGTTCAGAACATCTGAATTAGTAGCTAAAGAATTAAAGAAATTAGGACTTGAAGTGCAAACAGGCATAGGTAAATTAGGTGTTGTTGGTTTATTGAGAGGAAACGAAGATGGTAAAACAGTTCTTCTAAGAGCAGATATGGATGCACTTCCATTGGATGAGTTAACGGATTTACCTTTTAAATCTAAAACACCTGGTGTAATGCATGCATGTGGTCATGATGTCCATACTTCAACATTATTGGGTGCCGCTAAAGTATTGACAGAGTTAAAAGATGACATAAAAGGAAATATTAAATTTGTATTCCAGCCTGCAGAGGAGATGAATCCCACTGGTGGCGCACGATATATGATTGAGGATGGAGTATTAGAAAATCCAAAAGTAGATGCTGCTCTTGCACTACATGTCTGGGATCTACCAGTAGGGACCATTGGGTTGAAACCAGGTCCTATGATGGCTCAGTCAGATAGAATATTTATTACCGTAAAAGGAACTGCCTCCCATGGTTCTCAACCACAAAGTGGTGTAGATGCTGTTGTAGTAGCATCTCACATAGTTACTGCTTTACAAACAATAATCAGCAGAAATGTAGATCCTATGGAAAGTGCCGTTATTTCAATAGGTACAATTCATGGTGGAAACAGATACAACGTTATAGCTGATACTGTAAAAATGGAAGGCACCGTAAGAATTTTTGATACTGCATTAGCAGAGTTACTGCCAAATAGAATTAAGTCAATAGTGGAAAATATATGTACTGCTTTTGGAGCTCAATGTGAATTTGAATATGTAAGAGGATATTCCCTGACAGTTAACGATGAGGAGCTTACAAAAAAAATAGCATCATCATTTATTGATACATTTGGAAAAGAAAATATAAAAATTGCTGATAAACCAGCTTCAGGTGGAGAGGACTTTTCTGAATTTACTAAAAAGGTTCCTTCTGTATACTTTTGGCTAGGTATAGTATCAGACATGAATAAAGATAAGTGCACAATACACAATCCTAATTTAACAGTTGATGAAGATGCAATACCTATTGGCATCAAAGCTTTGGTAACAGCATCATTGGATTATTTAAACAGTTAAATAATGCTCCCTTATGGGAGCATTATTATTTATTTAGCATTTCTATAGTTTTCTTATATACATTATAAGCCATAAGTAAAACATCTTCGTCAAAATCAAATTTGTTACTATGGTGAGATCCCTTAAGGTTGGTGCCAAACATAAAGTAAACTGACTTGCCACCATGCCTTTCAACCTCATTCATCATATATGTTACATCCTCTGAACCACCTAGGTTTTTGCCTACTGATATAGTATAGTCTTTCTCAAGATAATTTTTAATCTTATCTATAAATTCCCGATTATATTTTGGATAAGACGGTGCACTTCCTGCTATTTCTATTCTATATTTTACATCAAATGCAAGAGCACTCCCTTCAATTACATGCTTTACTTTTTCCTTTAAGAGTTCGTTTACATCTTCATTTTCACCCCTTGTTTCGATTTCAAGCTTTGCCTTGCTAGGCACTACGTTTCGACCTGTACCTGCCACAAGTGTACCCACATTTAATCTACTCATGCCCGCTCCAAATTGAGGTAAAGTATGCAAATTCAATGCACAGCTGGCAGCAGCAAGAAGAGCATTCTTCCCTAATTCAGGACTAGCACCTGCATGAGAAGGCTCACCGTCAAAATATATATCCAATTTTGTTGTAGCAAGAAAACCCAATGTTCCAACTACTAACTCATCCTTTTCAACACCCATACCTATATGACCTGACAATAAATAATCTACACTGTTTAATACTCCAGCTCCAACCAAACTCTTGGCTCCTCGGACCCCTTCCTCCGCTGGCTGAAAAATTATAATGTACCTTCCATTTAAATTCTCCTTATTATCCATAAGCCATTTTGCTATATTTAAACCTATAGTAATATGACCATCATGCCCGCAAGCGTGCATTGCATTTTTGTTTTTAGATGCAAACCCTTCCTTAGCTGGTTTATGAGTATCTACCTTTAGCTCCTCCACACCATTTGCATCAATATCAAATCTCATTGCAATAGTTTTACCAGCCCTACCTGTATCAAGGGTAGCTACTACTCCAGTATATCCCTGAAGTATTTCCTCTATTTCATAGTCTCTTTCTAAAGAAATCGCATCTGCATGGTTTTTCATTTCATCCATAGATGGCAGTCCCATTCTTATTGTATGAATAGACTTACCATATTTGATATCATAGCCGTAACTCTTCAGATAGTCGATAATTTTTATTGTTGTTTCAAATTCAAGCCACCCTGTTTCAGCAATTTGATGGAATTCACGACGCATGTCTATTAAATGTTGAATATTCATTGATTGCCCTTCTTTCATCATATGAAATATCGCCCCCTTATCTTCTTATTTCTATATTACCCCATTTTATTACGAAATCAAAGTAAAAACCAGAACAAAGCCAGGTTTTTATAATTTTATTCTATTCTTTATTATTGCCTTATATAGTAGAACTGCTGTTACTGCGCCTACTAACCCTTGTGCAATATTCCCCGGGATACTTGCTAAAGCCGCAACTGCACCATACATAAATATTTCTGCTAAATAATATCCTAGTGCCATAAATATTCCTCCTATAACTGTTGCAAGTATAGGATACTTCTCACCTGTTTTAGTTTCAAGAATCAATCCTGATATATATCCCTCTAGCCCCTTCACTATTAAAGTTATAGGTGCGTAATGTGTATACCCAGTCAAAACATCCGCCAATGCCGAACCTACTCCTCCAACTATTAATCCCCCCGATTTTCCCAATACTAAGGCTGCCATAAATACTACCATATCACCTAAATTAAGATAACCATTTGTACCTATAGTCGGAATCCTAATTGCTATGGTCATTACAGTAGTCATCGCAATTAGAACAGAAGATTTAACTAAAAACCTTATTTTTTTATCATTATTCATATCCTCAACTCCCAAACCGTATTAATACACTTTCCGTTAAAGCAATTATTGTATCTATATTAATCATAACACTTTTGGGTGTATTTGACAATAAAAAAATAAGGTCGCTAAAAATCTATTTCTCCTTTATCATCCGATTTCTTCATTACACTATAATGACGAAAAGTAGATACTTTAGTAACCTTATTAAATCTTTATTTTTATAACCTAATGCAAATTCTAATGTAATACATATTTATTTGCTATTTTTTCTCTTTCAAGCTGTTGTCTCTTTACCTCTAGATTTAATTCAACACCTTCATTTCTAATTAACATAAATGATGCTAAACTTGCTAATATATCCGCTACTGGATATGATAGCCATACACCCATAGCTCCAAGATTAAAACCCTTAACCATTATAATTGAAACTGGTATCATAATTATTATTTGTCTTAATATAGATATCAGAATTGAAGTCTTAGCATTTCCCCTAGCTTGAAAATAAAATATAGAAACATAATATACACTTATAATTGGAAAGACTGCAATCATTATTCTAAATGCCTTTACGGATTCAGTTATAACCTCTATATCATCTACAAATATCCTGATTAATTGTGGCGTAAATATCATCATTAAAGCCCAAATAATCATGGATGTAATAAATGCAAATATAGATGTTTCGTACATTACTGATTTAAGTCTCTTATAATTTCTTGCTCCTACGTTATAAGCCGCTATTGGCTGCATTGCTGAAGCTATTCCAAATAAAAATATGAATAGGAACATATAAACTTTTGAGATTACTCCCAATACTATAATTCCCATATCTCCAACTGTAGAAGCTAAAAGGTTATTTAATACTGCCATAAGTATTCCATCTTCAGCCTCAATAATAAAAGCAGATAATCCTACAAACACAATAGGCAATACTATATTTTTATCCAGCTCAAATCCCAGTGTAATATTGTACTCATTTAATACCTTTCTATAATGATAATACGCATAAATGAACCCTGCAATTTGAGATAAAGTTGTAGCTATAGCTGCTCCCTTAACTCCAAACCCAAAAACTACTACTAATATATAATCCATTATGATATTAGCTACTGCTCCAATACTCGTACTTATTATAGAAACCTTGCTTTTTCCTAATGCTATCAATATATCTGATATATATATGGTTAAACTCAAAAATATACTACCAAAGATCACATAGGTCAGATATTCTTTAGCTAAGCCCAGTAAGTTTTCACTTGCTCCAAACATCATTAAAATTTTGTCTCCAAACAACAATATTGCTATTGTTATAGGAATCATCATAGAATAGGATAGTGTAAATCCGTTTTTCAATATCATTCTTGATTCATTGAAATTTCTATTTCCATTACTTCTAGATAGCGCAGTTGATGACCCTACTGATATCATTATACTTAAGGCAACTATTATCCTTTGAATGGGGAATACCATAACCAAAGCACCTATGCCTGATCCACCAACTTCTTTGCCTATAAATATTGTATCAACCATGTTATATAATTCCGATATTAGGTAGGAGAAGATTATTGGAATTGAAAACTTTAAAAGTAATTTTGATATTTTCCCTTCTCCAAATAATTTGTTGTTACTCATAATAAAACCTCCAATTGATAATAACATCTTATCATCTTGGAGATTTTATTTCATTCACAGGATTAACTTCTTTTATGGACTAAATTTGTCTTTTCAAAAAAATGTATTTTTTTGAAAACCTTGAATTGTACCTTATATTTATGAATTTAGTACACTATTTAATGTAAATAACACAGCACCATTTGGAGCTACCGTCGTCACCACATTAAATACCGTCGACTTTTTACCATAATAGAATGAAACATTTGGATGTACATATTCGTCTAGCAGTTCCCAATGATCATTATCTATTCTCTCTGGTGAGCCTAAACTAATCCATTTATCATAGACCGAACCGAACTTCCTATTGAAATCATATTTTGTTATTTGAAAATCCCCCTCCATATTATATATATTTAAAGAGTACTTCCTTGCCCTTAACTTCTCCTGTACCTCTTTTCCATACAATATGGATTCATCTATAGTGGGTGGATTAAACAAAAGTATCTGAAATCCAAATTCAGACTCTGTTACCACATAGCCTTCCCCCCTATATACTATATTCTCCCCTAATAATGATAGCAGCTTATATGCATAGAAAGAGGGCTTATTTAAATAATTGGACGTAAACAATCCATTTCCTCCAAAGAAAGTATCATTACTCAATACTGTTTCTTTTGAAATTTCATCTATCATATTTAACACAATCTTCTTGTTTTCATTGGTATAGCTATATAATATGAAAGGCACAATATACATTGTATCGTATAGTGGACTAATCTTTTCCTTTAGAAAGTAAGGTTTTAACTCCTCAAGATTAAAATCCATCCATTCTTTTGTATCTACTTCATATACATTTGAAAAATATTGTATAAAATCATCTATAATATGTTTTTCAACTCCAGTAGTATTTATGACAGGAAACAGCTTCATTGATCTGATTAAATCCAGTATATTCTCTACCCTAGTCCAATTTATGAATCTATGATTTTTTCCCCTATAAATATCCATGTCATCTGAAAACAACCTGTTTATAATGCAATATTTAAATCCTATTTGATTTTGAACCTCTTTTAATATCTTTATATTTTCTTCCTCAAGCAAAAGTGATATGTCCCCTAGGTCGATGAGGTCAGGTCTTATAAGTTCAGCTATAGACTCTTTCATTAAATCAATATCAAGCTTGATTATTCGATTGTCATAATTATATCTCTCATAATCCTCTATGTATTGAACGATATAATCTAGTGAGTCTCTTAAGTCATAATATTTTATATTTTTCATGCTTTCCAGTTGAGCTTCACTTACCTGATACTTCTTTCTATATTGCATAGGACTTAAGTTGTAGTTCAGTTTAAAATGCTTATTATAATATCTTACATGGGAAAACCCCACCTCTTCAGATATTTCACTGATACTTTTATCTGTATCCAAAAGAAGCTTTGTAGATTCCTCAACTCTTATCTGATTTAGAAATTCGTTGAACCCTTGCCCAAATACTTCTTTTAATTTATAAGAAAGATATTGGCTGCTTAAAAATTCCTTTTCAGCTATATCCTGAAGACTTACCTTATTCATATAATTATTATTTATATATTTTACAATTCGATGGTATCTGCTTAACTGAAATTCATCATCCTTTAGACCTTCCTCATCATATATAAGATAATGAAAATTGTTTAATAAATGATACATCATTTCAACAAGATTATCCTCAATACTATCCTCATAGTCATCCAGCTTTGATATGACCTCGTATACTAGAATAGATATAAATTTACGTAGAATATAATATTTCTCCTCTTCTTGCACGTTATCATCTGATGAATTAGTATAATAGAAGATATCCTTAGCATCATCATAGTAGCGTTCAAAAAAATTAGGGTCGATGTCGAGTATAAGAACTAGATTGTCATCATCCTTTGATTCAATTCTGTAAACCTCATTGGGATTTATTATCTCTATTTCTTTTTCTATCAGGGTATAAGTTTCAGTTTCTACACCTAAAGTTATGGTCCCCCTAAGCACAAATAAAATCTCAATAGAATCCTGCCAATGTAATGGATATTCCATTATATTAGCTAAATATACACCTATTGGAAGATCCTTTAGATATTCCACATGCTCTTTTCTCATTATTCCCTCTCCCTAAAATCAAAATTAAATCATACTTATATATTCCCATAAATCTCTTGCCTTATCAGAAAGAACCCTATCACGGGTTCTTTTTTCTCAATCTTAAAAATTCAAATTTTGTTTCACTACCTATAACCGATATCAATATTGCAAAGCAACCAATAAGGAATTTTGCATTAACCGGTTCGTTTAATAATATGACTGAAAATATACTTCCGAATACTGACTCAAGGCTCAATATAATCGCAGCATGAGTTGATGTTGTATACACCTGAGCTACATTTTGTATCACGAAAGCGATGGCCGAACTGAACAATCCCAGATATAGTATTGGCAAAACAACACTTGGAGTAATATTTGTTATCCTAGGCTCAAATATAAAGGCAATTACAAATGAAAGTATTGCAGAAAAGTATAATTGTACTGTTGCTAATACAATTGGATCAGTATCCTTTGCAAAATATCCTACTGCAACTATTTGAAGCGCAAACCCTATAGCACATAAAAATGTTAGCAACTCACCAATTCCTAGTCCTAAACTGTGATCAAAGCTCAAGATACCTATTCCTATAAAGCATAAGAACGCTCCAAACATTTCAAAATTATCAGGTTTTTTCTTGCTAATAAACCAGTACAAAAATGGAACCATGACAACATTTGATGCGGTTATAAATGCCTGAACTCCTGCAGTAGTATATTTTAACCCAACCGTTTGAAAAGCAAATCCTAAAAACATAAAAAAACCAACAATAATTCCTGCTTTAATATCCAATTTAGTAGCTTTCTTAAGTCTTTTAAAAAATATTATATTCACCGCAACTGCTGCGATAATAAATCTAAAACCATTAATATAAAAAGGACTCATAACATCTAGGGCATTTTTTGTTACGACAAAACCTGAACCCCATATAATAGCCACTATTAATAATGATAAATCTGCATATAAACTTTTTTTATTCTCCATTTAATCCCTCCATCATCACATAGAATCATTATAATATAAGAATGGCTTTATATACAACCCCTTTAAACTTTTTCACAAAATATATCATAGTTAATAAAATATATAGTAAAGTAAAAGTTAAAGGGTGATTATATGTACGAAAATTTGATTATTGGTTCAAATAGTTTGGTGAAACTTTCAAATGATAATGAAGTTCACTATATCAATTTCGATAATGCAGCAACAACTCCTCCTTTTAAATCCGTAATGAATGCGCTGAATAACTTTTCTCCTTATTACTCATCTGTTCATAGAGGGACTGGGTATAAATCTATAATCTCATCAAATATCTATGAAGAAGGCAGAAATGTTGTTTTAAATTTTGTGAATGGAAACCCGAATTATCATACTGTAATATTTCTAAAACATACTACTGAATGTATCAATAAACTATCTTATAGATTACAAAATACAATGAAGGATAAAATAGTTTTGACTACATACATGGAGCATCATTCCAACATGCTACCGTGGAGAAATAAATACAAAACCGGATACGTTGAAGTGGATTCTAAAGGTAGACTATGCTTAGAGGATCTTGAATTTATGCTCAAAAAATATAAAGGCAAGGTTGGTTTGGTATGCGTTACAGGAGCATCAAATGTAACAGGATATATAAATGATGTACACAAAATCGCAGAGTTGTGCCATAGATATGGTGCAAAAATTTTCGTAGATGGTGCACAGACAATACCACATACTCCTTTTGATATGAAGCCTATAGACAGTCCTGAGCATATTGATCTTCTTGCTTTTTCAGCACATAAGATGTATGCGCCTTTTGGAATTGGGGCTTTAATAGCACCAAAGGAAATATTTATGGAAGGCTATTCAGAGTCGGTAGGTGGAGGAAGCATCAAGTTTGTTTCAACAGATGATGTTGTATGGGCTGATCCGCCTGATAAGGAAGAAGCAGGAACACCAAATTTAATGGGGGTTGTAGCACTCACAGAAAGTATAAAAACCCTCCAGCAATTAGATATGAACAAAATAGAAGAATATGAAAGAAAACTAACATCATATGCTCTCGAGCAAATGAGAGATATTCCAAATATTTTACTCTATGACGATTTTGATATATCTAAAAAGGTATCCATAATCACTTTTAACATAATGGAACTTCACCACACTCAACTTGCTTATATACTCGGCCAAGAGGGTGGAATAGCCGTTAGAAATGGATGCTTCTGTGCACAGCCTTATGTTCAAAAGTTGTTGAATATACCAAAAAAAGATATAAAGAAATATCGTACCTTTGATAAAAATAAACTCCCTGGAATGGTCAGAGTAAGCTTTGGATTGTATAACAATTTTAACGAAATAGATTTGTTTATATACCTTCTAAGAAAAATTGCATACAATATTCCATATTATCAAGATAAGTATAGAAACCTGCCTCTAGAGTAAACTACCTAGAGGAGGTTTTTCTATGGATAAAAAAATGAGTTTACTTATGTTTAGTGGAGAATACGATAAGGCTCTGGCTGGACTTATACTAGCTAATACAGCATTGGAGATGGAAATGGAGGTGACGATGTTTTTTGCCTTTTGGGGTTTAACTTTGGTCAGAGATCCTAAAAGTGTATCTGAAGAGGATAAGACTATGTATGAAAAAATGTTTGCCAATATGACCCCTAGAGGAATAGATGAACTGCCTTTATCTAAAATGAATTTTGCTGGAATTGGCAAAAAAATGCTTGAGGGTATGATGGAGGACAATGACACTCCACCATTAGAGGCATTTCTTAAAGGTGCCATAAATAAGGGCGTGAAGCTTAGAGGCTGCAAGCTTTCCTGTGAGGTAATGGGTTTTGACAAGGATGAGCTTCTTCCTGAGGTAGAAATAATAACAGCCGAAGACTACTTAAAGGATGCATTAGAGTCTGATATACAGTTATTTATTTAGAACATGCTTGCTCAGAATAGCATTAAAATTCCTTTTTATTATAAATGGATATGGATATTCTTAGTGAAATAAAATATATTATCAAAGCAGTAATAAAGATCATAGATACAAATACCCAAGAATTTGTGTCTATGATGCTTCTTATTACAGAACTCTCAATCAGCACATCAATTATTTTTTGAATAGCGAAAATTGAAAAAAACAGCACATACCCAATAACATTTGATTTTTCTCCTAAATAGTAGTACAGAGGTATAATGATTCCTAAATATATTAAACATAAAGCAAGTGAATAAAATATGATTTCAGGGGATAAACCATTTCGGAGACCTCCTATTTTTGCCAAAAAGCTATACTCGCACATAAAGCTTAAAAAAACAAAAATCAAAATATTGTACAAAACTGAATATATCCCATAGATAATAAATTTACTTTTTACTATATCCTTTTTTACTATAGGTAAGCTAATCATCAATAAATCAATATTGTTATTGCCTTCAGCTAGTAAGTCTGTGTTACAGATAAGCATTATCATAGATAGATTTATGAATATAAACAAACTATAAACTGCTCTTATGTCAACTATCAAAAGAAGCATGGGCGCAAATATAAAGATTAATATAATACCCGCTATAAACTTACCTATAGTAACGGTAATTTCCTTTTTTATCAAATTAATCACATTTCTCCCCCCTTAAAATTCCTTCTTTTTATATCCATATATAGATAATAAAATTGAAATAATCATTGCAATGATTACTCTAGCTATAAATGTAGTGTTGTTTACCAAGTCAACTCTATCTACCGTTGGATCGTAGGATCTATGTCTCATATTTAATATGATCCTTATTAAATATCTTAATTTCACCTGAGTCCTTTTTTAAAAGGTTCATAATCAATTTTATTGTAGTACTTTTCCCTGAGCCATTAGGTCCAATGAATCCCATTATATAACCAGGCTCCAATTTAAAAGAAATATTATCTATCTTAAATCCTTCATAAAATCTCTTCGTAAGATTTTTTATTTCCAGCATATTAATCCTCCTCAAATAAAATTTTAAGCATCTCATTTATTTCCTCATAGCTAAATCCTAATAGCTTGCTTTCATCAACTATCTGACTTAATTTTTCTTCAATTATCTTTAACTTCTTTTCTCTTTTAAACTCTATATTATGAACTGCGACATAGGAACCCTTCCCCGGAACTGTTTGAATAAAACCTTCCTTTTCCAACTCCTCATAAGCTCTCTTTGTTGTTATAACGGATATCTGTAAATCCTTCGCTAGTCCTCTAATAGAAGGAAGTAATTCCCCCTCCTTAAGCTCATCTTTTATTATTTCTGCTTTTATTTGATTACTTATTTGGTTATAAATTGGCTCATTTGAGGCATTTGAAATTAAAACTCTCATTAAGTGCACCTCCACGACTGTACATGTTCTATATATACAGTATATGCCCACTATATACAGTTGTCAATAATTTTATCATAGTAATTAATTGACAACTGCTTGTTTTAATTGTAAACTCATTTTATGCCATTGGTTTACAATAGGAGGTTATATTTTGAAAATAAGCGTTAGGGAAATGGCATCTGTATCATTATTTACTGCATTAACAGCTATGGGGGCATTTATTAGTATACCGGTAGGGCCGGTACCTATCACTCTTCAGACATTGTTTGTATTGCTATCCGGTATATTGCTTGGGCCTAAATTGGGAGCAATATCACAGCTCATATACGTAATTTTAGGATTGATTGGGATTCCAATTTTTGCCGAATTTTCAGGTGGACTACAGTCAGTACTAAAACCTAGCTTTGGATTCCTGATTGGATTTATACCTGCTGCTTATATAGTGGGAAGGATAATTAAAAATTCACGATTCACAGTTCACAATTCACAATTAAAGGAAATTGTCTTGGCTGGGTCTATTGGTACTATAGCTATCTACCTTATTGGTCTTCCATATATGTATTTCATTCTAAACCATGTAATGAATATGCAGCTTTCTTTCTTTGAAGTATTTAAAATGGGTGCATTTTTATTTATTCCAGGAGATATTTTTAAGTTAATTATTTCAACAGTCATTGGACAAAAACTTACAAAATATAATTTATTTCGTCTAATACAATAAAAAGGGTATATAATATTAAAGTATGGAGGTGTTATATTGAAAAAATATATTATTTTTACTTTAATATTTATTCTTGTTCTTTTACCTATGAATGTATTCGCTGAGGAAAGCTTATCAATCTCCAAATGGATTGTTGCATCTGAGCTTATGGAAAATGGAGATTTACAAATAACTGAAGATTTGACCTTTGTATTCAAGGACGAATTTAACGGAGTTTTTAGGGATATAGTGCTAGAAGGCACTGATGGCATTTCAAATATTGAACTATTTGAAATTGTAGATGGAATGGAAGTTCCATATACCCTCAATCAAAATGCTAAAAAGGGAGATAGAAATGTATTTAGCTCCGAAGAAGATAATAATAGTATTAATTTAATGATATTTTCACCATCTGAGGATGAAGAAAAGACATTTAGAATTAAATATACACTATTAAACGTTGCTGTAATGCATTCTGACACAGGGGAACTATACTATAAGTATCTTGGAGATGAAAACAAAACTCCTATTGACTACTTTTCAGTGAATCTAATACTTCCTGAATTCAATAGGGAGGATATAAAAATTTTTGGTCACGGACCATTAAATGGTACCATAAACTTTACAGATACCGATTTAATAAGATTAAAAGTAGATGATGTACCAACAAGAACATATATAGAAGCCAGAATCTTATATCCAAAGGATTATACCCCTCTAAGCAACAATACAGGTAATAAAGATCTAAATGAATTATTGGATGAAGAAGCTTCATATGCTAAAGGAATAGAGGAAAGAGAAAGAAGAAAAGAAACTAATAAAGGTATATTCAATAAAATCTCGATCGCTCTTATTGCTTTAGGAGCAGTTGTTTCCGCTTTTCTTTTAAAATTAACCAAGAGAAATCCTGATATATACAATAGTATGGACAGTTTGAACCCTAAGGATATTTCTCCGGCTGAGTTAAATATTTTTATAAATCAATATGCAGATTCTAGAGGATTGTTAGCTACAATATTTGATCTGGCAAGAAGAGAATATATATCTATTGATGAAATAGAAATTAGTAATGAAAAAAAGAAAAAATCTCGTAAGAAGGAAGAATTTCTATTTACAAGAAAAAATCTATTAGATAATAGTCTTCTTGACCATGAAAGTTATTTATTGGATTGGTTGTTTAACACGATTGGTGATGGCAATAGCTTGAGTACCATTGATATTGAAAAATATAGGACTAAAAAAATGATGGAGTTTAATAAAAAACAAACTGAATGGATTAAATTAGTTAAGGAACAGCTTGACTCAAGGGACTATTACGACAAAAAACATAAATCCACTGGTTTATTATCTTTGATTCTTAGTATTGCAATATTTATTGTCGGCATCATCAGTATAGTCTTTGGAGGACTATATGGTATTGGTGCAATTCTAGTTTCTATTATATTGTTCATATATGGAATTTGGCTTATGAATAGAAAATCAGATGAAGGTTATATTCAATATGGACTTTGGAGAGACTTTAAAAAGGAATTTGATAATTATGGTGATTTAGACATAGGTATTCCAAAGGACTTAACTCTAATATACGCAGTGGCACTTGGTTTAAATATGAAAAAATTAGAACAGCAAAGAATAAGCTATGGAAATGATTATTATCCTATGTATTGGGGCTATTGGTACTTTATGCACATCAACAAAAAAGGTGGTTCAGCCTTTGAGGATAGATTTAATAATAGCTTTTATGGATCTACAGGAACATCAAACCCTAATTCTACTTCCTTTGGTGGAGGTGGAGGATTCACTGGAGGAGGCGGTGGTGGCGCCGGCGGTGGTGGCGCTGGAGGATTTTAAAGATGGTTACTATATTCAATTTATGGGTCAGACAAATGTCTGACCCATATAGTTATATTTTCTTAAATCCACGTTATCTTAGACTATAAGTAGTTCTAGAACCCTTACCTATTCTAAGTATTAAATCTTTATCTACAAGAATATTTATAATTCTAAGAACTTTTGATTTATTAAATTCTGATTCTTCTTCTAACTCCTTCCTTGAAACTTCAACCCCATCTTTAATTATATTAAGGATAAGAATTTCATCTTCTGACAAATCTAATTTATTAATATCTATAATTGGTAATCGTATACATATGCTATTTTTATTAATATCAAAATTAGGCTTAGATATACTACTTTCATATTCTTTATTTATTCTCGTTATTCCTGTACCAAATTTCTCTATTATGTCCAGCCTATAAAACACACCTGCAATTATAGGATTTCGTAAGACTGAAATATTACCATATAAATACTCAGTTTCAGAAATACCCTCTGGTAATCCGCCCGGTGATTTTATTTCAATTCTATCTTGATACATAGATATTTGTATATATGAATTTATATCCCAAACCCTATGCACTATTGCATTGGCTAAAGATTCCCTAAAGGCTTCCTTAGGAATTAGCTCCCTTTTTACTCTATTATATCCTTCTATCTCTTCATATATATAATATTGTTCAAAAAGTTCTATTGCTCTATCATATTGAGATAATAAAGATTTTTTACTTATTGTCTCCCTATACATTATTTGATTAATATCTTTCCCAAACTTTACTATATCAAGTCCTGAAAAGTCTATATTGTTATTGTCAGATAGTAGCTCTGCTGCAATATTATAATATCCTTCCTTATTGTATAAATTTAAAGTTTTTAAAATATCTAAGTTTATTTTCTCTATACCTGCTTTTTCTTTTAATTTAGATTCTAATTCATTAAAACATAGATTCTGAGAAGAAGCTCTTCTCTCTTCATACTCCATATTTATTCCTTCAAGTGCCAATCTTCGCAATTCAAATCTATCTACCTCTACTGTAGAGGTATCCGATCTCTTATAAGCTTTGCCTTTATAATAATAAGGTGTATCTTGCCCTTTCATAACATTCAAAATGATAATGATCCTTCCATTTATTTCTTTTATTTCTATTTTGAAACTTGGAGTTGGATCTATTGAATCATTTATCATATTCTCTATTTTAATGCATTCATCTTTTACATGATCCATTCCTATCAAATTCCCATTATCGTCTATTCCAAATATGATTTGTCCTCCACTATAATTTGAATATGCACTAACTGTTTTTAAAAATGTCTTAGTTATCTCCTTTTTTAATTCTAGATTAAACTTTTCCACCATTTTCATAACAATTACCTCCTAAAATCTATAATTAGATTCTAGCACAGGTATATATTTTTTGCAACGATTCCTATATCGTTGCATCTATCGTTTCATTTTGAGACGATTATCTGTCTATCGTTGCATAACGATTGATACGATGTTTTTATTATCTATACTATTTCGCATCTCTTTTTTCAAATCTAATCCATTTTTCATTCATATAGATATCAATACTATTATCATCCACAAACTGATATTCATATCCACTTCCGAAATTAGACTGATCGTCTTGAATAGGTTTTTCTGAAGGTTCAACTGTCGAAGTTATTTCTCCGTCCATTACCCCACATCTTCCATTAATATCACTTTCTCTTCCAGTGTCTAAATATAACTCTCCCTTTATTTTTACCATTGGTATCAAGTCAGCTAATTCATTTTTTTGTTTATCTGATATTTCCCAAATATTATAGTCCTTTAAATAAATTTCAGAATTCAGATTAATATTCTGGTCACCTGATTCAAAAATGTACCCACTACCAGCTTGCTCAAGGAATGTTGCATCATACTTATCTACCACAAATCTAATCAATCTATCTTGTGCTTTAAGATAATCTCCTTTACCTTTTGATATGTAAATTTCTTTATCTTTAAAAACCTTTATATATGGGTTATCTTCGCTTAAGTATAGAATCTTCATAATATAAGGAATGGGATTTCCTCGCCGAAAAATAATATCTTTATTGATATATGTAAAAACTCCTGCTGCTGAAATTCCGCATATCAAAATAGCTGCTGCTATATTCTTAATCTTTGGTTTCACATAATCCGCTCCTTTCTTTAAAATTTAGGGTAACTCTACCTCACAGGAAAGCTATCCTTATTCTATTACTACAGCTTTATTTGTTTAAATATGACCTATAGAATCTTGTTCTAATGACATATTTACACTTCCTTTTATTTAGTTTCCGATTGGTTTAATTTACTAAAATACTCAACAAATCCATGTTCTAAGTCTATTACAACAACATATTTCCAGTCCTTGTCTCCATAAGTCTCATGTTTATCCTCTTCATAAAGACTTGGGTATAAATCTGGAGTTTTAATTAACTCAATATTCTCATCAAAATATCTTTTTATAAAATCATTTGCCAGGTTTAAAGCCTCATCCTGGGTTAGTTTGTTTTCTTTTAAATCATAACTGTAGCTTTTAAAATGATATTGTATAAGCTCCTGATCCTTATTAAATACGGCTTCTACCTTAATTAAAACCTCTTCTTCATTTTTCATATTTCGTAAATATAATAAATTGTGATCAGGGTCTGATTTTCTCAAAGTATAAACTTCTTCACTATTAAATATTCCTTTAGGTACATAATTGTTTAAGATATCATTTAGTACGCTAATTTCATTTTTATAAATTTCTTTATCTATTAATTTTATATCACCAAGGTTTTTAAATGATGCCAACACCTTTTGTCCTTCATCCCAGATTTTCATATAAGAATCTTTAGTCTCAGGATAATATTGAAAATCTAAATCAAATACCGCTTCTATATAGCTGCCATTTCCATAATGCAGAATATAATTTGTGTCATAAGGAACAGTTGCACTTACAGGATAATCGCTATATCTTATTTCAAAAACAGGGCCAAAGTTTTTAACTCCATCTGATTTAAATCTTTCGGCAGATTTTTTATCGTATATATATAAATTTCCATCCTTTGTTTCAATAATTGCTTCTTCCTTCCAGGAGTTCGGAAAATTTAAAGTATATCCATTTTCCTCATTTGTATATAGAAATATATCTCCTGTATATGCTTCTCCCTTGTATTTTCCTATTAAAGCTATTAGATTCTTTACATCCCATGTAATATCTTCACCAAGTCCTTCAGATATAAATCTCAATGGAACAAAAGTCCTTCCTTCTTTTATAAACGGTTTTACATCCAGTGATACTTCATTACCATCTATTACTGCAATATTGGAGCCAATTGTAATAGCTACGTTTTTATCTTCTCTAATGATATTTACTGTTTTATTTTCTTCCAGATAATCAACCTCAAAGCCTAATGCTTCTGAGATAAAGCTTATTGGAACAAAGACACTTCCACTGTCCATAACAGGCTCTACATCCAAATGTAAAAATATGCCGTTTACACATATTTTAACTAACTTCCCCTGTGCCATTGTCGGTGTTGTAATAAATGCCATTATCAATATTACTAATATCATCAATATGCTTATTTTTTTCATTTTAATCCCCTTTCATTATTTTATAGACCGTAACCTATATTCTTCAATCTTAATTTGATAATATCACAATGACTTATATATTAACTTATTTCAGATTAACTGTAATAATATTGTAAACTATTGTTAAATCTGCTATAGCGCAAGTTTATCTTTACACATAAAATATAGACCTTGGCTCTAGTCTAAGGTCTATAAAATATGTAAAAAATTATTTCACTCGTTGAAACATTGGATTCCGTGATTCCTCATCTTCGCTCGTAATCATAAAGAATATAACTTATATCTTAAATCTATATCCAGCTCCCCATACGGTTTCAACGTATTGACGCCCTTCAGGATTAGTCTCAATTTTTTCTCTTATTCTTGCTATATGTACAGTTATAGTTGATGCATCTGACAAAGAATCATAGCCCCAAATTTTTTCAAATAGTTGTTCCTTTCTAAAAACTCTATTTGGATTTTCAGCTAAGAATAGAAGTAAATCAAACTCCTTCTGGGTTAAGAAAGCTTCATTATCACCTACATAGACTCTGTGGTCTTGTTTATCAATAGATAATGCTCCAACTGTTATTAGTTTCTTTTTAGAGTTATTTTTAAACCTTTCATATGTTTTTATATGGCTGTTCACTCTAGCTACCAGCTCACCCATACCAAAAGGCTTGGTTATATAATCGTCAGCTCCCAGGTTTAATCCTTTAATCTTAAATATTTCATCAGATTTTGCAGACACAATAAGTATAGGTATTTGTTTTGAATCGGATATCTCTTTTAATATATCAAAGCCATCCTTTTTGGGAAGCATTAAATCTAAAATAATTAAATCAAATTTTTCATTTTTGATATACTCAATACCAGAATTACCATCAAAGGCACATTTAACCTCATATCCGCTCATTTCTAAATAGTCTTTTTGAAGCTCTGATATGCTTTTATCATCTTCAATAATTAAGATCCTTTTCATTTTATCACTTCCTCATTTTTGACCTTTTTCAGAGAAATAATAATAGAGGTACCCTGTTCATTTTCACTAATTGCCCATATTCGTCCACCTAAACCTTCAACAATTTGCTTTGCAATTGCAAGACCTAAACCACTTGAACCCTTAACCTCCCTCGCAGTATCAGCTCTATAAAACCTTTCAAATACATGTGGCAAATCTTCTTTATTAATTCCTCTGCCATTATCCTCAAACTCTATTATAATTGAAGAATTTGTTTTTCTTAACATTATTTTAAGTTGACCTGTTTGTTTTTCAATGTTTCTTTTAGTATTATCCATGATATTCTGAATGACTCGTTTAAATTTTTCAACATCCATATTGACAAAAGATGCAGTTGAAAGTTCATTTTCAAAAATTATACTTTTATTTTCAATTAAAAATTCTTCTGAACTATCCTCAATACAGTCTTCCATATACTTTACAATATTAACCCTTTCCTTTTCAAATGGCATTTGATTTAAATCCAGCTTGGAGTACAATAATAAATCCTCAATCATTGTATTTATCATCTTTGTTTTTTTGATAGCTTTTGATAAGTAATATTGTTTCTTTTCATCAGTATCTGCAACTCCGTCCACAACCCCGTCTATATATCCTCTTATTGATGTTACAGGTGTTTTAAGATCATGTGATATGCTTGATATCAAAAACTTCCTGTTTTCATCAACCCTCTGCTGATAATATATGGAATTCTTTAGCTGAAGGCGCAATTGTTCGATGGCAATTCCAAGTTCTCTAATTTCACCATACCCCTTATCTGTAATTGTTGTTTCAAGCTCACCTATTCTTAACTTCTCCGTTTCCTTTCTCAATTCAGTAATTGGGATTATGATGTTTTTCAAATTTTGCCTTTGCACAATTATACTGGCTATAGCAAAGACTATTAGAAAAGTTATAAAAACAAAGATAATAAGCGATTTATAATAATGACCAACATTTACAATTTGATTAAGGGTTATTATTCTATAATTACTGCCATCCTCCATTGTAAAATTCTCAGCATTTATTCTGTATCTATTGCCCTTATACTCATAATCATTATTTTTAATGCTTAAATTCATCAACATTTCTTTAACCTGAAATGCAGTAAAATCTTCACTATTATATAAAATATTATCATTCTCCATTAAAACAACAGCCGTTTGACCTAAGCCTCCAACTGCATCAGATTGATTTAATAAATTATAAAAATAAGTATAGCAAAAGCTAAAACAGGCTGTAATAACAATAGTGCCTATGAGAATCAATACGTTCTGTGCTAAAAATCTTTGTTTTAATTTCATATAATCATCCTAAATATCTCTTTTTTCAAATAGATAATATCCTGATGTAAATAACATTATACCGTAACCCAGCAAAATTAGAAATATTCTAAGAATCTTACTGAAATTTATATAGCTTCCTAAAATCAATCTATACCAATCAAAAGCAGATGTAAATAGAAAGCTTCTGATTTGCGGAAAAACCAACCCTAATCCATTAAAGACCAAAAATACAAAAATAGAAAACATAAAAGCGCTTGTTGTACCTTTTGTAATGTTAGAAATCAAAGCAACTGCCAATGCTAAGATAAGAATCGGCAAGAATGCCATAATATAAGACATTAATATTTTAAAAATATTTGGTACATCTCTATTAATAAATAATGAGACAACAACTGAAAAGATCATTATAAAAAGTAGATTGACAATTAAATAAGTGACAATTGCAAGGATTTTTCCCATAAATACCTTAAGCCTTGATGCAGGACCTGTAAGAGTAAATTTAATGGTATTATCAGCAAATTCACCAGCAAACATATCTATACAAATAAATGTAGTAAATAGTGGAAGAATAGTGTAGCTTAAAATCGTAAGAACCATAATTGAAAATTCTGAGCTTCCTGTCACACGTATTCCTGCAAAGTTATTTAAGGAATATATTACAATTGCTGTCACTATGACAAATAGGGCAGAAAATATCAATGCCACAGTTATTTTTTTCCTTTTTGAGATTTTAAATATTTCATTTATGTAAACTGACTTAAGAATCTCCATTCAAATCAACCTCACTTAAATAATAATTTTCCAAGGAAGAATAATTTTTTAGAATATTTTTAGTACTATCAATTCCTAAAAGTTTTCCATCATATAAAATTCCAACCTTATCGCATGTAAGCTCTATATCGTGTATTAAATGGCTAGATATAAAAAATGTTGTATTGTTCTGCTCCGATAATCTAAGTATTAAATTTCTCATTTCAAACATTCCCTCTACATCTAAGCCATTCAAAGGCTCGTCCAAAATTAAAATTTGAGGGCTAGATAAAATCGCCATAGCAATACCAAGTCTTTGTTTCATCCCTAATGAGTAATTCTTTATCTTTTCCTTTTTATATTTAATAAGTCCTGTAATTTCCAGGCTTTTATCAATTTGTACATCACCAACATCTTCATAAAAACGTCCGTACAATTTCATGTTTTCATAAGCTGTTAAATAGGGAAATGGGGTTACGTTCTCTATAATACAGCCAACGTTTTTCATTGCTTGTTCATATTCCTTTGAAATACTATAGCCATTTATTCTAACATCGCCTTTATCAGCCTTCATAAGACCTACCATTACTTTCATTGTAGTCGTCTTACCAGAACCATTGGGACCTAAAAATCCAAATATCTTTCCTCTATCAATTTCCAAATTAATATTCTGAATCCCCCAATTGTTTTTGTACATTTTTGATAGATTTTCAATCACAATTGCCTTATCCAAGATTCATCCTCCTTTAGCAAGCTTCATCTCCAATTTATTCGCTCCCTTTCGGTCGCGCAAATTGGAATTACGCTACATCTGACCTACCAACCTTTTTTCTCTCCCTGACGGTTGGAAAAAACAGGGTTAGGTCATGAAATAGCTTTAGGGCGCAAAATCCAAAGCTTTTGCACCCTTAGTTATTATTCAAATATTCTAATAAAGGTATTATCAAACCCGTCTTCATTTGAATAAGAATAACCACTATTATCTTCATCTATTACAGCATCAAATGATACGTTAATATTTTGTGAACCTGTTCTTCGATCGATAATTCCTCTTCTATTCTCACCTTTTTCATTTTTATAATGGATTATTATGAAATGATTTGACTCATCATAGTTTGAATAAAAGTCAAAACCTCTTACATTATCAGGTTCATATCCTTCATTATACACCTCATAATATTTACCTTTTATATTTCCATCCTTTACAGAAGTAATTTCTATGAATCTTTCGCCAACCTTTTCAAAGGAATTAATTTCTTCTTTTACTATATCATTTTTATATTTTCCAATGTATTTACTATCAATTTCATATTCTTCTTTGCTATAGGTTACTTTTTGTCCATCTAAATTTGGAGCTTTAACAACAGTATTGTTAATATCCTTTATATCAATTGAAAAATCCAAAGAATAAATGTGCTCAATGCCCTTACTATCCTGTGCAGATATGTTCGCAGTGAAAATACCGCTTTCTATAATTCCATCTTCATTTTCAATCGCCCTACCTGATGCAGCTGTAACATATATATTTGATTTAGGATATGGAACATCTAGTCTTTTTGCATTCCATTCGTCAAGTATCCCATATTTAAAGGCAAAGGAAGAAATGGCATTAACAACAGAAGGAATCTGTGTCTCAGATAAATTTCCCATATACATTTTCTTTCCATCTGATTCCTCAACTTGAATAGCATCTTGTAAGCTACCTATGAGTGCATCAAGAACCTTTTCTGCATCCTTAACGTGTTCTTCCTCAAAAGGATTTTCAATTAATTTACTGTTAGCATTATTGTTTTTTCGCTTTTCTACTACATCAAATAATCCATCATTATTTTTGTATATATCCTTGCTTTCATCACTGTATGAATAAGTTTCTCTAATTTCATCTTTATTTAAACTTTTATCCACTGATTCCTTAGCTTTATTCTCAATATCAAATTTACCATTAGCAGTTGTTTCTGCAAGTACCTTGTCATCAACTTTTAACGATATTGCAGCATCAACACTGAAATTATCAACTTCATCCGTTAATTTTACCGTAGTTGTTTTTATGGAATTCTTCAAGCTATTATATCCTGAGCCAAGCATAATATCTGCAAAAGCTGACGTCGCTAAAATCGTAGCACCAAGCATAAAAGCACATATTGTAGCTAATCTTTTGTTGAATTTCATTTTTCTTACCTCCTAGCACAATTTACTACCATAAGCTTAAGCATTTATGTAGTACAACTATATAATACATTATTGTTCTTGAATAACTATAAACTAATTATTAATAATTTATTAAATTTCGGTTTTAGCTTAAATGTTTATTAAATAAACAAAAACCCGAGATTCTTCGCCTCCGCTCTAAATGACAATACGTATGTCATCCTAAGTGATTAGCAAGCCTCTCGGGTTTACTTTATTCACTGGTCTTATATCAAATCTTTCAGTTTACCAGTTATTTTATATTCAGTGTTTCTTAACTCTTCTATATTTTGTTTTCCCAATAATATCATTAAGATTTTAATTTTATAAATTAGATTAGCAAGATATTCTTTTGCATTTGCATATCCGCCATGAATTAAATATGCCAATAGCTCACCACTTATGCCAACTATCTGTGCCCCTAATACAATGGATTTAACTATATCCATGCCACTTCTAATACCACCACTAGCAACTAAATTCAAATCCTCAGGCATCCTTCTGCAATTTATTAACGATGCAGCCGTAGGTATACCCCATCCATATAGTTCAGTAAAATCAAAAGCAGGATTTCTTAAGTTCTCTATTTCAATGAAGTTTGTACCTCCATAACCTGAAATATCTAAATTTCTAACTCCTATATTATAAAGTTTTTGCGCCACATCCCTGGACACACCAAAACCTACTTCTTTTACTATTATAGGCTTGTCAATGTTTTTGACAATAGCTTCAATATTATCTATTACGCCTCTAAAATTTCTGTCTCCCTCTTCCATCACAAGCTCTTGTGCTGGATTAAGGTGAATTTGAATAGCATCTCCCTGAACCAAATCTAAGGCTTGTCTAGCTTGTTCAACAGTAGCTTGACCACTTAAATTGCTTATTACTATACCATCTCCAATAATTTCCCTTACAATCTTAAATGATTCCTTTGCTTCTTCTTCCTCAAGAGCAATTGTTTGTGAGCCTACTGCCATTGGTATATTGAATTCCTTTGCTAAAGTAGATAAATCTCTATTTATCTCCTGGGTCAATGAAGAACCACCTGTCATAGCATTAATCAGTATCGGGTAGTCTATCTGCTTTCCCAAATATATAATTGAAGTATCTATATCATCAAAGTCTAGGTTTGGAAGAGCATTATGTTCAAGAAATACATCTCCTAAAAGAGTATCTCCGTGATAAGAAGTTTTTAAATAATTTTCTATATGTTCTCTTTTTCTTATGCTTCTCATGGTTACACCTCTTCTAATGTTTTTTCATAAGAGCTTAGTTATATAATACTCCAAAAAAATTAATAAGTAAATAAGCCATTGAAAACCATAAATTAAGACTACTTTAGATTGGATAATCCTCACTTAAATTCCAAGTTGTGTAATCCAAGGTTTGCTTAAAAATTACTATTGAAATAAGTAATCCCCAAACATCTCTTCAACTATAGTATTTGTTTGTTCCCTATCATAGATATAGTAGCTTATGTTTCCAATATATTGACCGCTTCCTGGTACAGTAGCTGTTTTCATATTGTCTACATCAATCTTTGCTGCAGACGCAGCTCCCTTTAACATCAAATTCAATGGTATATTAGTCTCCACATTTTCATAATAGGTCTTTATTAAAGAAGGTATCTTTAAGATGTTTTTTGCCTTTAAAGTCTGTTTAATCAATTCCTTCACAAAATATTGCTGTGCTTGGATTCTGCCTACATCACCATCTGGATAGCCTACAGTATAGTCATTATTGTGTCTCCATCTCAAGAAATCATGAGCATTTTTACCATCTAATAATTGTAGACCCTTCTTGATATTTATATTAAGTGGCGGATCTGCTGTGGGATCCCTATATTTCATATTTAAAGGTACATCAATTTCGACACCACCGATTTTCTCTACTACTTCTTGAACAATTTGATAGTCTATCTTAACATAGTACTGTAAATCTATAGCTAAAAAGTCACTAATAGTTTTGATACTAAGCTCTGGACCTCCGAATGCATGAGCAGCATTTACCTTGTCGAGATTTCCTTTAACGCTTAACCTAGTATCTCTTGGTATAGAAAGTATGTTTATTTCACCTGTGTCAAAATTTACTCTTGTCAACATTAAAGTATCTGTACGAGTTCCTTTTGATTTCTTAACACTTTTAGCATCTACCCCCATCATGAGGAATAAAATTTCATTTTCAATCTTTGGATCATCTTTTATCTTTTCAACACTATTTTCATCTTCAGGATTTTCGTCAGTAGCTACCACTGGCTTTTCTGTAAACAGTGAACTCAATACAGTTGTATATAATATTGTAAAGCATACGAAAGATGCTATAAATGCAATGATAAACTTTTTCTTCATACATACACCTCTTTAATATTTACATGCTACAATACATAATACTATAAAAAAGAGGGAATTACAATTATAAATCTTGTCGAAATGTTTACAATAAGGATACAAAAAGTAACAAAACGACAGAGAAACTTCTATGCAACATGTACAAATACCCCAGAAAAGATTCTATCCATACTATTGAAAAACATACTTTAAGTCATTACAACTCAAAGTATGTTCAAATATCTTACATCTTTTTTCTTGGTATATATCTAGTATGAAGCAATTCATGAGCCTTTTCTCCATAAGGCTCTCCAATGTACTCATCATAAATCTTCTTAATCATAGGGTTTTCATGTGACTTTCTAATCGTCTTACCTCTGTCTTCACTATATATACCCTGTATTCTCTTTTCAAGAATAGAAATGTCCCCGTGGTGATATGGTTGCCCACCACCACCTATACAACCTCCTGGACATGCCATAATCTCGATAGCATGGTAATTAGCTTTTCCACTTTGTATCTTTTTCAAGATACTTCGTGCATTCCCAAGGCCATGACATACAGCTATATTTATCTTTTCTCCATTTATAGTAACACTAGCTTCCTTGATACCATCCATTCCCCTCATAGAGTGGAATTCTACATCTTCAAGAGTTTCTCCTGTCATGAGTTCATAAGCTGTTCTTAATGCAGCTTCTATAACTCCTCCAGTAGCTCCAAATATTACAGACGCACCTGAAGATTCTCCTAATGGGTTGTCGAATTCCTCATCATGAAGATTAGTAAAATCAATGCCTGATTCTTTAATCATAATAGCAAGTTCTCTTGTAGTTATAACATAATCTACAGCATTTGTGCCACCATGACCAAGTTCCGGTCGTGCTGCTTCATATTTCTTAGCTACACATGGCATCACAGATACTACCACTATATCCTCAGGTTTATATCCCATCTTTTCTGCTAAATAGGTTTTAGCCAATGTCCCAAACATTTCATGTGGAGACTTACATGTTGATGGAATATCCAACATATCTTGGAAATTGTGCTCAAGGAATTTGACCCATCCTGGACAACAACTTGTAAGAATTGGCAACCTTCCTCCATGTTGGAGTCTATGTATAAGTTCTGTAGCTTCCTCCATAATAGTCAAATCAGCTGCAAAATCAGTATCAAATACCTTGTCAAAGCCCATTAACCTCAACGCTGCTACCATCTTTCCGGTAACTTGGGTTCCAGGTTCCATTCCAAATTCTTCACCAAGGGCAACCCTTATTGCAGGTGCTGTTTGAACTACTACCACCTTATCGCTGTTGATAGCCTTCCACACCTTGGATATTTTATTTACTTCAGTTAGAGCACCTGTTGGACATACTGCAAGACATTGTCCACAGAATGTACAGGTTGATTCATGCATAGGTGCATTAAAGGCTGTACCTATGACTGTATTAAATCCTCTACCAATTTCAGCTAAAGCATGAACTGTTTGTACATTATTGCACATGGTTTCACATCGTTTGCACAAGATACACTTATTTGGATCTCTTACTATCGATAAACTACTATCGTCAATAGGGAAATCATTCATTTCTCCCTCATAAACAATTTCTCTGATTCCCAAATCTGCTGAAAGCTTTTGAAGTTCACAATCATGATTCTTCGCACATACAAGGCAATCCTTTGGATGGTTTGATAACAACAATTCAAGAACTGTTCTTCTAGCTTTTACAGCACGTCTTGAATCGGTTCTTATATTCATCCCTTCCGATACAGTAGTTGAGCAAGCAGTCTGAAGATTTTTTTTCCCCTCAACCTCAACAACACATATACGACAAGAAGAAGACTGATTTACAAACTTTATATCATGAAGATCCAAGTGACAAAGAGTAGGTATTCTAATATTAAGCTTCTTTGCCGCTTCAAGTATCGTTGTTCCTTCAGGAACCTCTACATCTCTTCCATTTATCTTTAAATTAATCATTTTCTTTCTCACCTCTATCCTATTTTAATTGCATTTTTAGGACATACATCATAGCATGATCCACATTTTATACATTTATCCTGATCTATAACATGAACCTCTTTTACCTTTCCTGTTATACAATGTGCAGGGCATTCCTTTACACATCTTCTACATCCTATACAATTATCCGTTATATTGTATCTAAGCAGAGATTTGCATACTCCAGAAGGACAAATCTTATCAACTACGTGAGCTTCATACTCATTATAAAAATATCTTATAGTTGATAATACAGGATTAGGGGATGTTTGACCTAAACCACATAGAGAAGTATCTTCAATTATTTCAGCCAATTCTTTTAGCTCTTCAATCTCTCTTTCCTCCGCAGTACCATTAGTCATTTTAGTCAATATCTCTAGCATTCTTTTATTTCCAATTCTACATGGAGTACATTTCCCACAGGATTCATCCACAGTAAACTCCAAGAAAAATCTTGCTATATCTACCATGCATGTATTCTCATCCATCACTACCATTCCACCTGAGCCCATAATTGAACCAATTTTGGAGAGTGATTCAAAATCTACAGGTGTATCAATAAGTGAAGCCGGGATACATCCACCTGATGGGCCTCCAGTTTGCACTGCCTTAAGGACTTTCCCATCCTGTACTCCACCACCAATGTCATAAATTATCTCTCTTAATGTTGTTCCCATAGGTACTTCAACCAAGCCTGAATTAGCCACCTTGCCTACAAGTGCGAACACCTTTGTTCCAGGAGACTTTTCTGTGCCAATACTTCTGAACCAGTCTACACCTTTATTCATAATAACAGGAACGTTTGCTAAGGTTTCTACATTATTTAAAATAGTAGGCTTTTGCCATAATCCAACGTGTGAAGTTCTTGGGGGTTTCTTTCTAGGCATACCTCTCTTGCCTTCAATAGATTCCATCAGAGCAGTTCCTTCTCCACACACAAATGCACCTGAACCTAATCTTAGTTCTATGTCAAAATTGAACCCTGTCCCAAGAATGTTCTCTCCTAAAAGTCCATATTCTTTAGCTTGTTCTATGGCTTTTTTCAAGGATTTAACCGCAGTTGGATATTCCGCTCTTACATAGATAAATCCTTGATTAGAACCAACTGCATAACCACCAATTGTCATTCCTTCAAGCACTGCATGAGGATCATTTTCAAGGATTGATCTATCCATAAATGCACCAGGATCTCCTTCATCTGCATTGCAAATAAAATACTTTTTATCAGATGCCTGTTTAAAAGATTGTTCCCACTTTCTTCCGGTAGGAAATCCTGCTCCTCCTCTACCTCTAAGGTTCGAAGCCTTCATATCCTCAATTACATCCTCAGGCTGTTTTCCCCTTAGTATCTTGGCAAGCGCTCTATATCCATCCATAGCTATATAATCTCTAATATCTCCCGGATCGACAATCCCGCAGTTTTTTAGAGCAATTCTATATTGCTTCTTATAATAATCACCCTTCAATACTATCTCATCATCCTTAATGACAACCTTATCCTCTTTAAGAAGTCTTTCTTCCAACATTGGTCTATGTTCCTGACGAATCTTTTCTAGCATTTCCACTGTAATCATTTGACTTCACCACCATACTTAAGAATAATTTCTTTGATCTGCTCTTTCTTTAGTTTTGGATATACGTCATCATTGACTATAACTACAGGTGCCATACTACAGTCACCAACACATCTAGTTGAATTGATAGAAAACTTCATATCATCTGTTGTATATCCTGCTTTTATTCCAAGTTGCTTTTCAAATTCTTCAAGTATTTCCTGTCCTCCCTTTACGTAACAAGCAGTTCCTAAACAAACGTTTATAACATTTTCTCCCTTAGGTATGAAGGCAAACTGAGAGTAGAATGTCGCTACACCATAAATTTCTGAAAGAGGGACATCTAATTCTTCAGATGTAAGCTGCAGAATTTCAGCAGGAAGGTATCCAAATATCTCCTGTGCTCCTTGAAGTACTGGCATTAGAGCACCCTTTTTGTCCTTATGATTCTGAATAATCTGTTTAAAACGCTCTATCTTTTCTTCATTTTTTTGTTTATCAAACTTAAATTTCATAAAACTAACCTCCTAGTCTGTCTAAGTAGATAATAATTATGGTAAATTCTCATATTGTTAATTAATTAATTAACAATATGAAGCAAAAAATCTTCCAAAAAGAAACAATAAATAAATATAATTGCTAATAATATATCATGAGAACTTTAAAATTACAATAATATTTTTACAAAATTATGATGTCAGCATCCAGCAATTCTACCTCTTCCATGCTGTGGGTAACTACAATCAGAGTTTTATTCTGTGTTTTCTTCTTAACTAGCTCAACAATCTTAATATATATTTCTTTATCTAATCCCCTAAAGGGCTCATCCATAATAACTATATCTGCGTCAAATATTAAAGCTCTTCCAATGACAAGTCTTCTTTTCATTCCCCCACTTAGTAAAGAAACTTTTTTATAAATAGCTTCACCTAATCCTAAATCATATAATAAGCTTGTCAATTCATTGTCGTTGATATCTTCGTTACATACAATACGTAGATTCTGAATACAGTTAAATTCTTCACAAAGTCTATCTTCTTGAAATACGACTCCAATTTTTCTTTGATCTATTCCTAGGATTTTACCGCTATCCGGTTTTTCAAGGCCAATAACCATATTTATTAAAGTTGTTTTCCCGATTCCCGATTCACCCATAATACATGTGATTTTATTTTCCTCTATTGTAGCATTGAAATTTTCAATCACTTGTTCTCCATCAAAAGCTTTACTTATATTTACTAATTCTATATTCATATAAATCACCTATATTCTGTTCAATAATGAAATAAGTAGCTTCTCGAAAGTAAAGCTAATAACTACAATAAGCACAGTCCAAGCAAATAGTTCAGGGGTATTTAAGTATATCTTAGATGTATAGAGGGATGCACCAATAGTTCCAGATGGGAGTCCTATTACCTCAGCAGCAACTCCCGCCTTCCAGCTTAAACCAAAAGCTAAGCTAGCTGCAGCAACTAGATAAGGCTTAACGGAAGGTATATATATATATCTAACTAGCTTATATCCTTTTAACCTAAAAACCTTAGCCATTTCAAGCATTTTTTTATCTGTGTTCTCCAATCCCTCTAAGATATTGGTATACATAGCAGGAAGAACCATTAGAAAAGCAATGAAAATCGAAAGATTCTTCGAGCTTATCCACACTAGTGCCAATATTATAATTGATACAATCGGGGTAGCCTTTATGATTAAAATAAAAGGCTCAATTAAATTTTTAAAAAAATTAAATCTATATGAAAGTATAGATAAAATAATTCCAAGGATGGAGCCTAGAAAAAACCCTGAAATAATCCTTATAAATGTATTTATTAATGCTACATATAAATCCTTAGTCTTTAAAAGATCGACTAAGGATTTAACAACATCTAATGGAGAAGGTAACAACATCCCATTATCTATAATATAACTAGATATATGCCAAAAAATAATCCAGAATATGAGTCCATAGACTTTCTTTGTTGAGTATCTCTTATTTGAAATAGAACTCCTCATCAGGTAAATTTCCTCCTATGCTCTTAGGATCCGAATCATGTAATACCTTTAAATATCCACCAAGCTTTTCTTCCATCTCATCTCCTGTTATAAATACTACATTGCATAATGGTATTGCCTTTAAAGCTACAGGTTCAGGAATAATGTCAAACTCTCCTACAATTTTAGCAGCCTGTTCTACATTGGAATTTACAAATTCAACAGATTTTTTATATTCCTCTAAGAACGCAACTACTGCTTCTTGATTATTTTCAAGGAATTCATCCCTAACAACAACTACACCTGTTACCTGTGACTCATTAGGATTTAACTTCTGCCATTCTTCCTCCATGCTAAATACCATCTTAATGTTATCATTTTTCATTTGAGAAGCTGCAATGAACGGTTGAGGTAACAACGCAATCACATTTTCTTCACTTGCTAAAAGTGTAGCTATTTCAGTTGCCTCAGACTTGTATTCAATATTTACATCCTTTGAAGGATCAATCCCATTTGCCTTTAGAACATAATTAAATACATATTCAGGTGTTGTCCCTTTCCCTGTTGAATATATGGTTTTACCTTTCAAATCCTCAATGGAATTTAGACTATCCCCATTTTCTACGATATATAATACACTAAGCGTATTAATTGCCACAACAGAAATCTTTCCCTCCATTTTGTTATACAATACGGATGATAAATTTGCTGGAATGGCTGCTACATCCAACTCTCCCTTTCCAAGTTTTGCAACTATCTCATCTACAGTTGCAGTAATAAAAAAATCATATTTATTTTTTGACTCAACATTTTTATTATCTTCCATTAGCTTTACAAGTCCTATAGACGTCGGTCCCTTAAGTGACGCAACTCTTATGGTTTTTTGAACATCTTCATTTGTTGTACAGCCTACCATGAAGGATAATAATAACAAAACTACTAATATATATATTACTTTTTTCATTTTATTACCTCCATCAGTATTATACACCAAAACTAAATATAGTTAAAGAAAAGCATACTGCATACCATTTTGATATGCAGTATGTTATATAATCTATTAATTTTTTATTTGTATTCTACTAACATTCTTACTGCTTCTGTAATCAACTCATCAGCCTTTTCTAAGACCGCATTATCAATTTTTGAATTGTTCGCTTTGATGGTTTCGATGTATTGATATGTTAAATGTGCTGTTATATATCCTTCCATATTTGATGTCGATTCATAGCTTTTCATTACTTCTTCAGATATCGTCTTACTAGAACTATCAGCTATAGGAGTATTTGGTAGCCCCTTCAAATATGCATTTAATTTGATTTCATATAACCCAGTCATTTCATCCTGTCTAGGCCCTGCTACATATTTATTTAAGAAGTTCTCTGTCTTCAATAATCGATTAGCCAGTTCTTCAAAGGATATTCTCATACTACCATCTGCAAATGGAATTTCATCTGAATCCATTGCTCTTACTGCGATGTATTCCTTCCATTCATCTGTTATATTGTTATTGTAAGTTTTTAGCTTTGCATAATCTATAATTGGATAAAATTCTCCTTCTAAATTTACTAATTTGTACATATTGTCATATGTTTTAGTGATTTCTTCCTTCAAATCACTATTCTTTATTTCTTCTATTTTTTCTTCTGGAAAATATGCCTCTAAGCCTGCTATTTCCATTAGCTCATTATTCTTGTCAGTAGCAAATATAGTATTAGTTAAATTTTCGATATTTGCTTCCAATGATTTTTCTAGCTCATCAATCATCCTATCCCCTTCAAGCTGATCCACTTTTTTAATATTCTGATTGACATAATCAACAATCTTTTCAGGTTCAGGCTTGTCCTTGATTAACACATCAAAATCATCCATTATAGCAGCTTTTTCATCTTCATTAACTTCTCCCACAGGCTCTTCAACTGGTGATTCAGGATTAGGGGATTCTACTGGATCTTCCTTCTTTTTACATCCTGATAGTACCAATACTACAGACATTATTATTAATATTAAAGTTAATATTGAATTTTTCTTTTTCATTGGTTTCCCTTCTTTCTTTCTTTTAATTTATATTACTTATACCCAAAGCATAACATAATAATTTAAGTAAGTATTTACAATAATGTTACAACAAAAATTTTAGAACTAAGTCGGCTCCGTTTATTAAATGTTAAAAACCCCCTTAAGGGGGTTTTTAACATTTAACTGGAACGCAGATTCTCATTCCTTCCACGTAGTCATCTGCTGCAAGATTTGGATTAGCCTTGAATAGGCTGATAACTGTTACATTAAACTTATCAGCAAGGTATTCTATTACTGATTCATTTCTACATTCATCTATATCATCAGCTGATATTATATAGGGTTTCGTTCCCTTGGGGCAAGGACAGCCTCTATTCTCATGAGGTAATATGCACAATTCTTGACCTACAGACAACTTCTCAAGATTGATATCCGGATTACCCTCCATTAAGTCCATAATTGAGATATTGAGCTTTAAAAGTATGGAACTCAATGTGTCCTTAGATTTTACCACATATATTGTGCCCCCAGGGCATTGCAAGGGGGGAGACATTCTAGGAATACAAATCATTTGTCCTACCCTCAAATTATTAGGATCTACTCCTGGATTAGCTTCCATCAATTTTGCAACAGTAGTATTATACATTCTTGCTATTGAGTAAAGTGTATCTCCAGCTCTTACAACATAGTATACTCCATCACACGGAGGTGTTGGTGTACCTCCTTCTGGTACGCAGATCACCATTCCCACTCTTAAATTATTTGGATCTAGGCCTGGATTTATCGCCAATATTGCATTTACTGTTGTATTGTATCTATTAGCTATTGAAAACAATGTGTCTCCTGATCTTATCGTGTATTCAAAGGAACCTGCTGGACATCTTTGTGGTTTCTCTTCTGGTACGCAAATTACCATTCCCACTCTCAAATTATTTGGATCCAAACCTGGGTTCAATGCCAATATTGCATTTACTGTTGTAT
>ENA-UOOR01000527-UOOR01000527.1-fermentation-metagenome-genome-assembly--contig:-NODE-527-length-53899-cov-41.712763_pt1 | contig 53899 bp, 37 predicted proteins | sample MGYA00245780_ERZ724029 | MGnify/ENA primary metagenome ERZ724029 (study PRJEB28704, sample SAMN03018315) | fermentation metagenome | biome: anthropogenic terrestrial biome; feature: soil; material...
AGAAAAACAATCTTAACTTGCTAATAAATTTCTCCAGTTAATGGGGAGTACTTAATAGTATGATCACACTAAATTATGGTAGCTCTATATTCTATGGAGCTAATTTATACGATTTAATATGTATACTCACACATGAATCTGATCATATCCAGAATTATAATAACGGTCAATCCTACAATACAGTTGCCTCAGAATTCTATGCACTAACCGCAGAAATTTACAGTGAATATTTTCAATATACATCCGAACGTTATAAAGAAGGTATTCAAAATCAACATCATTATTATGCCAATCTTTATTATAATCTTTATTACTAAAACCCATTTAAAAGTATAAATCACATGAAATTTCGTTTACTCTTTATTGTATTGATTCCTCTTTCACTCTTCTCACAGAACCGTGAATTTGTGTTGTTACATGATGAATTCTCTTATTTATTAAATACATCGGATGAACTATACATATATGGCGACAACTCAAATTATTTAATGAACAAATCCCCTTTGTCTTATTTCAAGGGCTATAAGAGTTTCTATTGCGACAACGATGGGCTGGTGATTGTAATCGAAGCAGATTTTCTCGGTGCCTCAGGAAGGAGATCCGAAAAAGAATATGAAGCCGTTTGGTTATTGATGAACAAACAGTTGTATCTATGTAAAATATTCTTTTGGTCATCAAGGCAAACTGATAAATCCACATATCGGAAGATGGAGAAATTTACCCGACAGTCTTTTAATAAAAAAACATTCAATATTTCCGCTCCCGAGGACATTTATGGATTAATGCCGGCCAAATGGTTTTCGGATACGTTGTATGTTAAAAAGGCGGAAAAATTACTTTCAAGGGCTTGGCAGGTAAAACCATATAAGAGGTTGATTTTCAAAAAAGGAAAGTTGGTTTCAATGGAAACAGTTGCCAACAAAACTTGGGAAGAAAAAGTATTGTGGAAACCACGGCAAAAAAGTTCAGATATAAATAAAAAGTAATTCAACATAATATTAGAATTTTTCAGAAATTTATCTAAACTAATATGATTATGACTATTAAACAATCCAGTACTAATATGGCTAAAAATATATTTTTAATCCTCTGCATTTTCTTGTCATTCAAGTTGTCTGCCCAAAATGGAAGATCTGAAACAGTTTCTTTTCTTATGGATGAGTTTTCCTCTAATCTGTTAAAAACCAACGATGATTTTTATTTCTCGGGAAATCATGACTATTACCTGATCAACAAATCACCTCTGGCACATTTTAGTGAATATAGAAGTATATACAGTGCAGACCCGAATGATATAATAACTTATCGTGTCCTTTATAACCCTCCCCGGCCTTACGGCTGGGAAGGGGTTAGCGAAAAGCAATACATCGCTACATGGGTATTATTCGATAACCAGTTATATTTGTGTAGGGTAGAGATTCACGGAGAACGCAAAGACGATAAATTTCTTTATCCGCCAATGGAAAAACTTGTCAGGAAAACTTTTTCAAAAAAGAACATCTCCAATATTGATATTCCCGACCCGTTTTATGGCCTTATGCCTGCTAAATGGTTTACAGATACGCTTTTTATAAAAAAGGCAAACCCGCTTGAAAATCCGCTTCCGGCGAATGAATGGCAGGTAAAACCATACCAGCGGTTGATTTTCAAAAAGGGAAAGTTGATTTCCACTGAAACGGTTGCCAATAAAACATGGATAGAATCAGTTACATTCGATTAATTATTTTCAAATCTTATTGATGTATCATTTTAAATTCAGGAATGATTTTATAACTTTGTACTCATTTTTAATTAGAAAGTAATAAAAAGTTTCATTAGATGTCTCAAAAAATAAAAACCGCATTGATTTCTGTTTATCACAAGGATGGATTAGATGAAATTCTTCGTGAATTGAATGAACTCAATGTTAAATTCATTTCAACCGGAGGTACTCAGGAGTTTATAGAATCACAAGGTTATGAATGTTCAACTGTTGAATCAATAACCGGATATCCATCAATTTTAGGAGGAAGAGTTAAAACTCTACACCCAAAAGTTTTTGGAGGAATTCTATACAGACGAGATAATAGTAATGATGTAGATCAGATAGGGGAGTATGATATTCCTGCTATTGATTTGGTAATAGTAGATCTTTACCCATTTGAAGAAACTGTTGCTTCAGGTGCACCCGACAAAGACATCATTGAAAAAATTGATATAGGCGGTATTTCGCTCATCCGAGCTGCAGCAAAGAATTTTAACGATGTAATTATTGTTCCTTCAAAGCAGCAGTATAAACCATTATTGGATTTATTAAAAGCTAAAAAAGGTGAGTCAGACATCGACGATCGTCGTTGGTTTGCCCGTGAGGCATTTGCTGTTTCATCGGCATACGATTCAGCCATTTTCAGTTACTTTGACGGTGGTGAGCATAATGCTTTGCGATTGAGTGCTGATCATGGTAAAGTGCTTCGATATGGTGAGAATCCTCATCAACAAGGAGTATTCTATGGTAATTTTGATGAGATCTTTGAGCAATTACATGGTAAGGAAATTTCCTATAACAATCTTTTAGACATAGAAGCAGCCGTTTCTCTCATTACTGATTTCGATGAAACATCTGTAGCCATTCTCAAGCACAACAATGCATGCGGCATGGCATCACGTCCTACTGTCAAAGAAGCATGGGAAACAGCTTTAGAAGCCGATCCCGTTTCAGCTTTTGGAGGAATTGTTATTAGTAACCGTATGATAGATAAAGCAGCAGCAGAAAAGATCAATGAGATATTTTTTGAAGTGTGCATTGCTCCTTCATACGATAAAGAAGCCCTTGATATTCTATTTCAAAAGAAGAACAGGATTATTCTTGTCCTCAAGTCAACTGAAAAAGTCGCAACATCGATGCAATACCGCTCAATATTAAATGGCGTTCTTGCACAAGATAAAGATAATAGCGTACAAAATGCAGAAGATCTGAAAGTAGTAACCGATAAAGTTCCAACCGACAGAGAGATAGAAGATTTGATATTTGCCAACAAATTGGTTAAGCATACCAAATCAAATGCAATTGTATTAGCAAAGAATAAACAGTTGATTGCCAGCGGAACCGGTCAGACATCGAGAGTTGACGCTTTGAATCAAGCAATCAAGAAATCTCACACATTCAATTTTGATTTAGCTGGTGCCGTGATGGCTTCAGATGCTTTTTTCCCATTCCCCGATTGTGTTGAGATAGCTCACAAAGAAGGAGTGACAGCTGTTATTCAACCCGGCGGTTCAATTCGCGACGATCAATCAGTTGATTATTGCAATCAGAATGGAGTATCTATGGTTACCACTGGTATAAGGCATTTTAAGCATTAAGAACTGTAATAATCAAGAAACATTCACTTAGAACAAATAAAAAGCATAGAGCTTTAAAAATAGATAAATATGGGATTATTTTCATTCACGCAAGAATTGGCAATGGACTTGGGAACAGCCAATTCTATTATTGTAAACAACCAGGGTAAGATTCTGTTGGACGAGCCTTCCATTGTTGCATTGGACAGAAAGACCGACAGGATGATCGCATTGGGTGAAAAAGCCCGTCAAATGCATGGTAAGACTCATGAAAATATTCGTACAGTAAGACCACTGCATGATGGTGTAATAGCCGACTTTAATGCTGCCGAACAGATGATTCGTGGAATGATCAAGATGGCAAATAAAAATAAAGGAGGAAGCGGATTGTTCGCCCCTTCGTTGCGCATTGTGATTTGTATTCCTTCAGGAAGTACTGAAGTTGAGATACGTGCTGTCCGTGACTCGGCGGAACATGCCGGAGGTCGTGATGTATTCATGATTTTTGAGCCCATGGCAGCCGCATTGGGAATAGGTATTGATGTTGAGGCCCCTGAAGGAAATATGATTGTTGATATAGGTGGAGGAACCACCGAGATTGCTGTTATTTCACTTGGTGGTATTGTTACGAACAAATCCATAAAGATAGCAGGTGACGATTTAACAGAAGACATTGCAGACTATATGGGTCGCCAGCACAATATGAAAGTAGGCGACAGAACTGCCGAGCAGATCAAGATCAATGTAGGTTCAGTATTAACAGAACTACCCAATCCACCCGAAGATTATGTAGTTCACGGTCCCAACCGTATGACCTCTTTGCCAATGGATGTTCCTGTTTCATATCAGGAAGTAGCGCATTGTCTTGAAAAATCCATTTCTAAAGTAGATTCAGCTATCTTGAGTGCATTAGAGCTTACGCCACCCGAATTATATGCCGACATTGTAAAAAACGGTATTTATCTGACAGGTGGAGGTGCGTTGCTTCGCGGATTAGACAAGAGGCTTTATGATAAAATCGGCATTCCATTTCACGTAGCAGAAGACCCATTGCATGTTGTTGCAAAAGGTACCGGAATAGCATTACGTAATATTGATAAGTTCAGTTTTTTAATGAGATAAGTGCTTTCAGATAAAGGAATGCACAGATAAATGTATCTATTTTATTTGATGAGGTAGTGAGTGGGAAATGAGAAACCTGATAAAATTTATCATACGAAGTAGTCACTGGATAGTGGCTACTCTTCTTGTTGCATTTAGTTTTTATCTTGTTTTCTCTCACAACTCCTATCAGCGCAGTGTTTATTTAACTTCAGCCAATCATGTAATAGGTACATTCTACAGTATTTCTGACAAGGTTAATTCATTCTTTCATTTACGAAAGAACAATACATTATTGTTAGAACACAACGCCCGATTAGAGACAGAAGTACAAGTTCTGAAAGAAACGATAAATCGTTTTGCATCCGATTCAATAAATGCTGCGATCTTCACCAACGATTCAGTAACCAGTTCCCAATTTAATTTCATACCTGCTGAAGTTGTGAATGTAAGTTTCTCAGGACCAAATAATTTCATGACATTAAATAAAGGAAAACTTCAAGGTGTAAAACCTGATATGGGTGTGATATCCCAGTCAGGAATAGCCGGAGTTATCCTTAGTGTATCCGATCATTTTTCGGTAGTTATTCCAATTGTTAATCCCAAATTCCGTGTCAGTGGTAAAAGGAAAAATTCTATCAATTCCGGTTCAATTGTTTGGGGTGGTATTGATATAAATTATGCAGAATTGCGTGAATTGCCGAAGCATGAAACCTTTTTAAAAGGTGATACTGTAGTGACAAGTTTTTCCCGTATTTTTCCGAAAGACATGATAATTGGTTTTATCAACAAACAAGTGCCATCTGCAGACGACAAGTTCAATGCATTTGAGATTAAGCTTGCAACCGATTTTCATTCAATTCGCGAAGTAATGGTCATAGAAGATATGTATTATGATGAACTTAATGCACTTGAAACAATCGTAGAAGAATGAAAACAGGTATTATTAAAGATATAATTTTATTCCTGTTATTGATTGCATTACAGGTGTTTTTGCTAGACCGAATCAACATATTTGGTGTAGCCACCCCCATATTATATATCTATTTTCTGATAAAGATGCCACTCGGCAGTAACCGATTTTACGTTATCATTTCAGGTTTTCTTTTAGGTTTAATCATTGATATATTCATGAATACTCCCGGGATGAATGCTGCAGCAACAACTGTAGTCGCTGCTTTTCGCGAGCCCATTATCAAGCTCATTTACACCCGTGATGCATACGATGAATTAACTCCCAGCATGAACACCGACAGTAAATCATTCATACGATTATCCATTAGTCTTGTGTTGTTGCATCAAATATTATTGTTTCTCATTGAATCCTTTACGCTGTTTAATATTGAACTCACACTATTGAGAATTGTTTCATCCAGTATTCTCACATTATTGATTATTTTTGCTGTTGATGCATTATTTGGTAAAAAAAGTGTTGTAAGTGAATTCTAATAATAATCCATATTCCTCCAGAAGATATATAATAGTAGGAATCATTGTAGTGGTTGCCATTATATATATAATACAACTGTTTAGTCTGCAGATCCTCAATCCGAAATATAGAGAATTTGCTGATAGTAATGCCTTTTATAACAGGACATTGTATCCCTCTCGCGGTAGTATTTATGATCGAAATGGTAAGATGTTGGTTTATAATCAGCCAACCTATGATGTGATGATGACAGTCCGTGAGATGGGTAAGTTTGACACCCTGGACTTTTGCGAAACACTTAATATCAACATGGCCACCTATCACAGGTTAGAAGCCGATATGAAAGATAAGAAAAAGAACAGAGGTTACACATCTTACACCCCTCAACTATTCATGTCTCAATTAGATGTTGAAGCATACGGAGTTCTTCAGGAAAAGCTGTATAAATTTCCAGGCATCTATATTCAAAGTCGTACCGAAAGGCAATATAATTACCCCAATATGGGACTGTTGCTTGGCTACATTGCAGAAGTCGATCAGCGGAAGATGGATGAAGATCCCTATTATAAGCGAGGCGATTATGTTGGAAAATCCGGTATTGAGTTGTCTCATGAGAAAGACCTTCGTGGTGAAAAAGGAGTAGAAGTACTTTTGCGAGATGCTCGCGGGCGAATTCAGGGAAAGTATCAAAATGGAGAGCATGACAGATCAGCTGTATCAGGTAAAGATTTAAAGCTTGGCATCGATATAGACCTTCAGGCGTACGGTGAATATCTCATGCAAAACAAGATAGGTTCAATTGTGATGATAGAGCCAAAGACCGGCGAAATTCTTTGCATGGTTGCTGCTCCTTCGTATGATCCAGCCATCCTTACCGGTAAGGATTTCAGTACAAACTATCTTCAATTAGTAAGAAATCCCTATAAACCGCTCATCAACAGAGCCATTGCCGGTAATTATCCTCCAGGATCAACATTCAAGCCATCTCAGGGGCTCGTTTTTCTTCAAGAAGGAATTATAAAAGAAGACACACGTTTCAGCTGTTACCACGGATACCCACCACTTGGCGGTCGCCCCGCATGTCACGGTCACGCTTCTCCTTTAAGTCTTCAATATGCATTAGCGACATCTTGTAATTCTTTTTTCAGTTATGGTTTAAACTATATGTTAAACAACCGTCAGAAATACAGCAACACAGCCGAAGCCTTTGAAGTCTGGAAGAATTATATGGTAGCAATGGGATTTGGGTATAAGTTAGGAGTAGATTTGCCCTCCGAAAGCAGAGGTTTTATTCCCAACAGCAAATTCTATACGAAAGTGTTAGGTCGCCAGAACTGGAACGCCCACAACATCATTTCCATTGCTATTGGTCAAGGCGAAGTATTGACCACCCCCCTTCAGATAGCCAATTTTGCCGCACTCATAGCCAACAGAGGATATTTTTATGCCCCCCATGTAGTTCAGGAGATCAAGGGAGGTCAGTTAGACACAATATACACAAACAGAAGAGAATCAGGTATTGATAGAGGATATTATGAGCTTACTGTAAACGGTATGGCCGATGCAGTAACCAGCGGTACCTGTCGTGGTACCTATCTTGGTCCCGAGCTAACTGTTTGCGGAAAGACCGGTACCGCCGAGAATCCCCATGGCGACGACCATTCATTATTTATGGGTTTTGCTCCCAAGGATGATCCACAAGTTGCCATTGTTGTAGTCGTTGAAAACGGTCGTTTTGGTGCTACAAATGCTGTTCCCATTGGGAAGTTAATGTTCGAGAAATTCTTTTATGGTGAAGTCCTTCCCGGCGATCAATATTTAGAAGACATGATTGCCAACCGAGTTATTTTGCCAAACGTATATATTAAGAATTCCCGTCCCAAGCCCATTATTCGTAAAGATTCAATTTCTCAAAATTCAGATTCAACCAAAGTAATTGCAATCAATTAACATGTATCAAGCAAATAACGAAAAAATAGAAAAAGGCTCAATCGATTGGATATCCGTAGGTTTTTACCTGTTGTTTATCATAATGGGTTGGTTTAGTATCTATGCCGCAAGTTTCGATCTTGATAATGCAACAAGCATTTTTGATTTATCCGGTCGTGCCGGTAAGCAGCTTATTTGGATGGGAGCTTCACTTATTGTTGCATTTGCAATAATGAAAATTGACACCAGTTTTTACGAAACCTATGCCTTGTTGTTTTATTCCATAGGTATCCTGTTGTTACTTATTACATTGGTGATAGCCCCCGATATAAATGGTTCCCGTTCCTGGTTTGTGTTAGGTCCCATTCGTTTTCAGCCAGCCGAGTTTATGAAGTTTCTGATAGCCCTTGCACTATCGAGGATCTTTAACATGTTCAATTTCAAGTTGATGACAACCAAAAACCTGTTATTAGTGAGTACCGTGATTTTGTTTCCAGCATTAATAGTAATCATGCAAAGTGAAACAGGAACCGCATTAGTTTATTTGAGTTTTATTCTTGTGCTCTATCGTGAAGGACTTCCCGGAGTAATCCTTTTTATCGGTTTAGCCGCAATCGCTCTTTTTGTAATGGGTGTAAAATTCTCGGCAGACCTAATGGGCATGTTTTCTTTAGGAGAGTTCATCAACATGATCTTAATCATCCTATTTATTGTAGTCCTCATTTGGGCATACGTAAGAAGGTGGAGGACAGCCGTATATGTTTTGGGTTTAAGTGGATCAATCTTCCTTGCAGCCTTTTTGACATCCCTGTTTGGTATAAAAGTAGATTATAGTTTAGTCGCACTGATAGCCTTAATCTCCGTAATCTTTTATGTTATATATCTCTTTTTGCGTTACCGTTTAAGAGATTATTTATGGATATTACTGTTTGCATTATTCTCCATTGCCTTTACCGAATCAATAGAGTTTGCTTTTAATGATGTTTTGCAGCCCCATCAGCAAATGCGTATAAAAGTAGCCCTTGGTATGGAAGAAGATTTACAAGGTTCCGGTTATCACGTTGGTCAGTCGAAGATTGCGATAGGGTCGGGCGGATTATCTGGAAAAGGCTATTTAAATGGAACCCAAACCAAGTTGAAATATGTTCCCGAGCAAGACACCGATTTTATATTTTGCACTATAGGCGAAGAATTTGGATTTATAGGATCGTCAGTCATTGTAATACTATTTTTAATATTTATCATCCATTTAGCGACAATAGCCGAACGTCAAACAACCATATTTGGTAGAGTTTATGGCTACGGAGTCGTCAGTGTTTTTGCGTTCCATTTGCTTGTAAATATAGGAATGGTTATTGGGCTAGTACCTGTCATAGGAATACCATTACCACTGTTTAGTTACGGAGGATCTTCGCTATTAGGATTTACCATAATGTTGTTTATCTTTTTGCGAATTGATCAAACCCGTCGTCGATTATAGAAAAAGGGTAGGTTGTAGGTGTAGTAGAGAGTGCGCGTTAAATATATGAGATACAAAAAACGCGTCCGAAGCACGATTGCGGACGCGTTAAGAACCTAAAAATCAATCTAAAACAAATTAATAATTTGTGAAATATCTATATTTCAAACCTATTCTTTATTCCAATATTATTATTGTATATATCATCATAATAATACTTGTTATTCCTTTACTTTTTGTTGTGTCCATCAATCCTTTCTATTTCATAAACATCCATATCCTCAAAAAGTTTATACATCTCCTTTTCGAGATCCCCGAAAATTTCCCTTAGTTCACCTTCCTTATCGCTCTATATATCCAGTAATAAAAACATGTTCCTTATCTTCAACCTAATAATTATTTATTGTTTTGTTATTACGTTTATGTTTTTTTGACTATTCAGAAATAAAAAAGTTTAATTTATAAACAAGAAAGTTTAGAAATTGTAAGAAAATAATGAGAGTTACTTGAAACCAACGTATCAAGTAACTCTACAAGCATAACTCTAAAAATTTATTCTTCGATGTTTGAATTATTATTTATTTTCACCGTTTCAAAATGCAACCCCATATTTCCTGTCAAGTCTACTCCCTGCAGGATCAAAATATAATCACCCTCGCTATCCGAAGTATAAAATGAGAATTCCGCTTCACCATTTTTGTCCGTGATAATATTTGGATTCCAGTAAATAGTATTTCGTAGATCAGGAAGTTCAGCATCCTGTCTCGGTCCCACGTATTTGGGTGTATAGAAAGATTTTGAAATAACCGGTATCAGTGGTTTATAAACATATTTATTTGTAGTTCTCATGTAAAATGGAGTATAACTGTGAGTTGTCACCTCAATAAAAACGCTTTTATCCTCCACCATTGATTGTTTATCAAACGGCAAATACTTTGCAATATACCGCATTTTATTTTTTGTGGATGTCATTACCTCAATACCCTCAATATCTTCAGCCCTAATACCCTCCAACATTGTTGTAAAATATTGTAAATACTCTCTCACGCTTGTGCCCTCACCAACCGGCACATCATCAAATCCCACGTAAAGTGAATGCATATCCACTCCATTTATCACAAAATAGACTTTATAACTTCCTATGGTATATTGTAATAATTCGTCCGCAAATCCAACCCCAAATCCGCTAACCTCTTCCGTTAAGATATCAAGCAAAGTAGATCCCGCCTTATCTTTCAGGTAATTTGCCGTGATCACCTGATCTGCTCCGCTATCATCATTCAAGTTTTTTGATCCCGCCACCATTGCCGGAGCCGATACAACAATTTCGTCCAGCAGTAAAGAGCTCAATCCATATTTAGCAAGCACCTCTTTTTGATCATCAGCATATTCTTTAGCAATTGTATCCGAACCCAGGTTTATGAGAGGAGTAGAATTTATCTCCTTAGTATATTTCGGATAAACCGGAAGATCCACATCAATAAAAGCATTAAAAGCCTTATTGTTTTTATTGAGAGCCTGAACAAGCATTGAAACGCTATCGTTCATGAAATAAGGGAACTGATTAAATTCAAAAAAACCGTTATTATCCGTGATTGTATCCATTACTACCGCTCCATTTTTCCCAATTTTTGAGAAGAGGCTAACCTTTGTATTTTTTTGCGGTTTATTTATCAGATTATCAACTGTTCCTGTAATAGTGAATTCCTTTTCGTAAGGATATTTTATTTCGATATTTTCCCTGTTGTAGTCGACCCATCCCTGTGTAAGCATCAATGCATCCACAATTTCTGAATTATCAGTATTCAAGTAAAAATAAGGATCTTCAATTTCCCCTTTGAGATCAGAGCTAAACAAGATATAGCTCAATATATTTTCCTGATATTTTGATACTTTCACCATAGATGTATCCAGAACCGTTGCAGAAAAAGTCCCCATTGGATTCATTTCAGCATTTCCTGTTTTCAAAGAAACATGCACACTATCCCTTTGACCGAACTCAGGTTTATTAAGTTTTACCGACATCGTTAAATCCTCGTTATTATTTCTTATGAAAATAATACGCTCATTCATAGGTAAATAGTTTGCATCATATAAAGTGACTCTATAGATTCCCTGTGGAAAATCATCTTTTGGAATCTCCAGTTTATACGGTTTATCCCTGAGAGTAAAAACCCCTTTTACCGCCGTCATCCCTCTTAAAGTAGTCGTTATATAATAAGGCTTATTAATCATATCATTAGTACCATCCACTGTAATAGTGAAACTATTTACATTTTGGTTGTTACTAACCTGCAATAAAGTTCCCGAGCTTTGAAGTTTTGGTAATGGGTAAACCGTTCCATCATCAAGATAAGCAGAATAAGTCTCCCCCCATTCCGGTGTAAAGCTTACTGAGCCAATCCCTTTATAAATTGAAGCAAACGCCACTATGTCAGCCCCTTTGCTATTCTTTATAATCCCTTTAACATCAGTTCCTTTTGCAAATTTATCGATAGCTTTGAAACCAATTTTCTGTAATTTTCCTGCAACCAATTTTCCCCCTTCCGGTAAAAACTGCAAATCAGTCTCATTTTTATCTTTTCTTTTTGTATCCCGTTTATTCTCTTTATCCGCCGCCGAGCCATTTTTATCATTATTTTTCTCGCTAACATCAGTATTATTTTTCCAAAGGTCAGACGCGACATCTATTATTTTGAATTTACTTTCAAAAAACAGAGAATCTCCAAAATTCCTCATGTAGTTAGTATAACTTCTCATTATGTACGCCCCCTGTTTAAATTCATTTGAAACCAGGGGAATACTTCCCGAGAAGAATCCCATGAAGCAAGGTGTACTAATTCTTTTCACCACACGTTTATCCGTGTCAATTATTTCAACATAAGCAATTCTTGAGCTATCCACCGGCACATTATCATTTGCCCTCAAGATATATCCTTTAAGCCAAATTGTATCGCTCATTGAATAATTTGGTTTATCATAATGAACAAAAATCTTTTCTCTAGGGATAAATTGATTAATGCTGTCACTTACAATCAGTTTTGTTTCCAAAGGTTTAAACTGAGCAAAACTTCCTGCGATGCAGAAATTGAATAAAATGAAGTATAAAATAGTCTTTTTCACGTGAAATTAATTTTTAACGATTCAAAGATATGAAATATAATGAAAAAGGTTGTTGTTTGGTAACTTTTTTTTATTAAAACACTTAAGATACCAGTAGATACGAGATTAAATAAAATTAACATTAAATATCAGATAAACAAGTAATAAAATCATTTATGAAAGTCAATAAATTATCATTTTTTATATATTTGTCGAATTAAATATAGTACAGATTAAATTTTTGATAATGAAAATGAAACACTATTTCATAATATTTTTGAGCCTTATAATCTCAGTAACCGAATTATCAAGTTCCAATATTCCAAAAAGATTTGGTATAAAAGAAAACAAATTCAGAAGTCCCGATAAAGATTATTATCCCGAAACCTGGTATCACTTTATTGGAGGCAACGTATCCAAAGAAGGAATTACCGCTGATTTAGAAGCAATAGCCCGTGCAGGAATTTCCGGAATTCAATTGTTTCACGGACAATTTGGAGGAGAATGGCCCGGTGTATCGTCCCAAATTCAATCGTTAAGTAAAGATTGGGACGATCTTGTTTTATGGACAGCAAAAGAATGTCAAAGATTAAATCTTCGATTCACCATGCAAAATTGTCCCGGTTGGTCCTATGCCGGCGGTCCCTGGATAGAACCAGAAAATTCGATGCGTCACTTAGTATATTCCCGTACAGATGTGTCCGGTGGTGCACAAGATAAAATCACCCTTAAGAAACCCGAACCCAGTAAGGAAGACTGGCGAACATACAAAGATCTGTTTGTAATAGCATTTCCCACTCCCGAAGGAGATGTCGGTAAGCGTGAAATACCCTTAAATATAACCAGTAATAAGCCCGATATACAATTCAAAGAATGTCTTATTAATCAAAAAAGAATAGTATTACCCCCTTCAATTTCAGGCCCGACCATTATAGATGTTGATTTTTCAGAGAAAACCACCATACGCACAATTGAATTTCCATCTATTAATTCATTTTCTCATAACTGGTGCTATTCGCCCGATATTTCCGTAAGCGTTTATGCCGTCACATCAAAAGGAAAAGAGAATGTTGCATCTTTAGAAATGCCCGCCGGTAGTTGGCAAGACGACAAACCCATTACCATAGCCTGTAAAGAAGTATCCTCAAAAACATATATCATAGAAATTAAAAATCTTCACGAGATGTCCTTATCATATATAAATTTCTATACAGCAGCCCGTCAGCAGAATTGGGAATCCGAGGCCGCCTGGACATTAAGAAGAATTGTAAGAGAAGATCCTCCACAGCAAGAAGTCCGTTCCTGGATTGATCCAGCTACAATTGTTGATATCTCCAATAATATGGATTCATTAGGCTATCTCAGTTGGGATATTCCTGCAGGAAAATGGACCATCCTCCGAATTGGTCATGTCAATACCGGTCTGAAGAATGGTCCAGCCCCTCCCGAGGCCACCGGTTGGGAAGCCACGAAGTTAAATGTTAGTGGCATACGAACCAATTTTAACGGTTATATTGGTCGCTTAGTCAAAGACGGTGGAGTTTTGGAAGGCGGATTATTACAAGGTGTTTTGTTAGACAGTTGGGAATGTAAGACACAGACCTGGACTTCCGATTTAGATAAGATTTTCGATAAAAAATGGAATTACACCCTCCATTCCATGTTTCCAGCCCTGTTTGGATATGTAGTTGATAATCCCGAGAAAACCGCCCGTTTTCTTCGTGATTGGCGTGTCACTTTAAACGATTTGTTAGTCGCGAATTTTTTTGGAGAAATGAAGAATCTGGCGAGTGAAAACGGATTGAAAGTCTCCTTTGAAACAGCCTCCGGTGATGTTTTTCCCGGTGATATTCTTGAATACTACAAATACGCTGATATACCCATGTGTGAATTCTGGCAACCACGTTCAGATTCCTATGTTGGCAGTATCGAATTCAAGCCCGTCAAGCCCGCCGTATCAGCCGCCCGAGGATATGGAAAAACGCGAGTCGCCGCCGAAGCCTTCACCTCCTTTGAGCTCACTTGGAATGAGCATCCCCGTTTTTTGAAAGACATTGCCGATGATCATTTTTCCAAAGGAGTCACCCATCTAGTTTTCCACACATACACCCATAATCCACGGACAGACTTTTTACCACCCAGTACATCATTTGGAACCAAAATTGGCACACCATTTTTGCGTTTGCAAACATGGTGGCAACATATGCCCCAGTTTACCGATTATCTTGCACGATGTAATTATATGTTAGAAGTCGGTAATCCCGTGTCCGATGTTTTGTTATATTTGGGAGACGAGCAAAATCACAAACCCTCACAGCTACTCCCTTTTCCCATAGGATATTCTTATGATTATTGCAATCCCGATATTTTGTTAAATCGATTATCGATTAAAAATGGTAAGATTGTTACCCCTGAAGGAATTCAATATCGCGTGTTGTGGTTATACGATTGTAAAAGAATGCTCCCTGAAACCTTAGAGAAAATTGCCATGTTTGTGGAGAAAGGATTAATAGTTGTTGGTGAGTCGCCATCAGGTTTAGCCACGTTGAGTGGGGGAGAAAAAGCGAAAAAGAGATTTGAAAAAGCAGTAGAAAAACTTTGGGGAAACAGTTCATTAAAAACCCATAAATTAGGGAAAGGCAAAGTTTATAATACATCATCAATAGATTCCGTATTGATCGCAGAAAATATCCAACCAGATATTCTTTTCGACCATTCCGAGCTACGTTGGTTACATCGTAAAACCGATGAATCTGATATCTATTTCCTTTCTGCCATGCCCGAAAACGGTTATCAAGGAGTATTATCCTTTAGAAGCAGAGGAAATGCAGAAATATGGGATCCAGTGACCGGAGAAGTTTTTGCATTAGATTCCAAATCAAGCGGTGATTATACCAATTTAGAGATAGATATACCAGCCGGAAAATCCTGTTTTGTTGTATTTAGCAGCAAAAAATCAGATCACCCACTCATGCCGTCGTCACCCATCATTAAATTAGATCTCAGCGACACACCCTGGCAAGTAAGATTCCCTTCCGGTTGGGGCATAGAAAACGATCCGGTTTTAACAAACCAATTAGTTGCATGGAAAGACCTTCCTTTATCAGCAGAAGGAAAATCATTCTCAGGAACAGCGACTTACGAAACAAGTTTTACTTTAGAAGATATTTCGAAAGCCACGAGTTATTTTTTAAATTTAGGACGCGTAGAAGTAATTGCTAAAGTCAATATAAATGGTCATGAAATTGGAACCTGTTGGACAACCCCATACGTTTTAGATATTTCAGAATACCTTAAGCAAGGAGAGAACAAGTTGCAAGTAGATGTAACCGGAACCTGGTTTAATCGATTAGTTTATGATGCCGGTCTTCCTGAAAAAGACAGGAAAACGTGGACCATTGCAGGTCCAGGAGCCGGAGACTCATTAAAAGATTATGGTCTTTTAGGTCCAGTTTCTATTGAAATAGTAAATTGAGTAACGTTAGGAATCACTCAGATTAAAGCCTCTTTAATAGATTGAGCCAAAGTTGTTGTTGAACGTCCAATTAATTGAGACAACTGTTTACTGTCATCAAACAGATCGTTTCGGGATGCCGCCGCGTCATATCCGGCTATTGCTTTAGCCAATTCGTCCGGCATACCAAAACTTGTTAAAGTCGCAGCATATTCTTGTTCTGTAAGATTCTTATAGTGAATTTTTATTCCAGTTTGACGAGAAACCTCAGCAGCCAGTTCTGTTAACGTATAGTGTTTATCACCAGCCAATTCATACACTTTTCCTTGTTGGTTTACACTTGTTAAAACAACTACTGCCGCTTCTGCGTAATCATCACGTGCAGCCGATGATATTTTTCCATCACCTGCACATCCGATAAAAGCCCCATTTTTCACAGATGCAGTTATGGAAGCAGTGTAATTCTCAGTGTACCAACCGTTACGCAAAATGGTATGCGCTATTCCGGAAGCCTTTAAAGCAGCTTCAGTAGCCCTATGCTCATCCGCTAAACTGATCGTTGACTTGTCGGCATGTAATAAACTTGTATAAACAATCCACTTGACACCAGCCTGTTTAGCTGCTTTTATCACGTTTTCATGTTGTTGTATGCGTTTTCCGACTTCACTACCTGATATGAGCAACAAATGGTCGATGCCTTCCAGCGATTTGCTCAAATTATCCGGTTCATCGTAATTAAACCGTCGGGCTTCAATAGCATTATCAGACACCTTTTCCGGTGTACGCACGAGTGCCACAATGATTTTCGGATCTACTCTTTCTTTCAATTTTTCTACAACCAATCGTCCCAAATGTCCAGTTGCTCCTGTAATTCCTATTTTCATATCATTTAATTTTATCAATTAGAATCTATAAAATACTATATATATAACATTACCCAGTGTTTTAAGTTTCAATTACATTAGACTTTTTGATGCATTTAAAATGGTTCCAATCATCCTTTTTTTATTGAGTAAGTAATTAATAAATGAAAATTATATAAAAATTATTTGAGAGAATCAATAAGTGTCAAAATGGATCAAATGCAACTATATGCAATTTATTTTTAAAAATAAATGATATTTTTATAATTAATTTTGTTAATATATCTAATAGTTGTTTCTTTGTCGCGTCAAAATAATAAACATGGAAATAAAGTTTTTCAAGTCATTTAATCCAGGACTAAGTTGTTCAAAATATACGGACAACAGTAATTTATTTTACTTCTTATGGAATAATTCAAGTTTAATTTCCACAAGTAAAATACCACCAAAATAAGAGTAATCGTTTACAAAACTATTTAAGAGTTTTAACGAATTTGAGTTTGACAACAATCCGTTATATACCAAAAATATTCGACCGTAGTATTATTGGTTATAGACAATTCATGTATAAAAGTCGATAAAAGTTGACGAATAATTAGAAAACTGTATTAATATATTAGTGAAGTGAGATTCATTTTTATTATGATAATGAATTCCATATTCAAAGTTCTATCTTTAAATTATAAAAAATCATGCGAATTAAGTTCTTATTTATTTTAGTAATTCTTTTTATCCAGTTAGGCACACTCCAAGCCCAGACCATTACCGGAATTGTAAACGACGAACAAAGCCAACCCGTTGAGTTTGCCAATGTAGTTTTATATTCACTTCCCGACAGCTCGATGATATCAGGAGCCGTAACAGACAGTATGGGACTTTTTGCTCTGAAGACCAATCAGACAGCAGAAAACACCTATCTTCAAATATCGTTTATGGGTTACAGAACTCAGATTGCACCCACTATGTCCCATCAAACCATTGTTTTGAAATCCGAGTCCACCGAATTGGGAGAAGTAGTTGTTAAAGGCACTTTACCCGTTATACGTATTAAAAACGACGCATTGGTCACCACAGTACAAAATTCCATATTAAGTAAAGCCGGTACAGGTATTGATGTATTGAAAAGGCTTCCATCACTCACTTATAAAGACGGTGTTTTTTCAGTTTTTGGCAAAGGTGAAGCCAAGATTTACATCAATAATCGTGAGATGCGAGATATCACAGAGTTGGATAATCTCAGTTCAGCCGATATTCGTGATGTTGAGATCATCAATAATCCAGGAGCACGCTATGATGCATCCATAAAAGCCGTAATCCGAATAAGTACCATACGTAAAGAAGGCGACGGATTCAGTTTTGATGTCCGTTCCAGCTATTATAAATCGCAGCGTACAAATTTATACGAACAACTCAACTTGAACTATCGCAAAAAAGGCTGGGATATTTTTGGCACATTCGATTATGGACTCAGTCAATGGTTTTAAGACAGTAAAATGTGGCAAAAAACATTTGTCGATACCCTTTGGACCCAAGACAACACCCTTTTTATAGAAGGCAATTCAAAATCCTTAACAGGCATTACCGGCGTCAATTATGAAATCACCCCCAAGCAATATGTCGGTATAAAATACACCATTACATCCTTTCCTCCCAATAAGTCCGTATCCAGCATGAGCAGCACCGTGCTTGCAGACGGAAAATTATATGATAAATGGTCCAGTCAAGAAGAAAGTTCATATAATAATAACCCCTCACACAGGTTTAATGCCTATTACAACGGTGATTTCGGTAAACTCAAAATCGATTTCAATACCGATTTATATGCCAATAAACAATCAAAGCGTTCCCATGTTACCGAAACAAGTCAGGAGTATGATAACCGTACAGTTAATTCAGAGAACAATGTCAGCAATCGATTGATTGCCTCAAAACTAGTGTTGACCTATCCCGTTTTCAGCGGTAATCTATCATTTGGAAGTGAGTACACAAATACCCACAGAACAGATGATTACTTGAGCGAGGAAAAATTTGTACCATCGTCCAACACCACCATTCACGATCAGAACAATGCCCTTTTTGCTGAATATTCCATACTTACGCCTGTTGGTCAGCTCGGTGCCGGACTTAGATATGAAAATGTCTGTTCCGATTATTTCAGCAACGACATAAAAGTAGAAGAACAAAGTCGCAAGTACAACCAGTGGTTTCCCAATATCTCTTTCGGCACCCGTTTAAAAGATGTGAGTATGCAGTTAAGTTACACGGCAAAAACCAAACGTCCCACATATTGGCAATTGAGTAATAACGTGTTTTACGGCAATCGTTTTACTTTGCAAACCGGGAATCCCTTTCTTCAGCCCACTATCACCCATGATATCACTTTAGTAGGGGTATGGAAATTTGTGCAAGTTATGTCAAGTTACAAAAATGAGAAAGACGCCATTATTTATTGGACCGAGCAGATGGAAGAAAATCCAGCAGTATCAGTTGTTGCCTATCGTAATTTAGAGAAGTTGCCCAGTTTGACCACCTTGGTCACCCTTTCCCCCAAATTCGGTATTTGGTCGCCCCAGTTGACCGGTGGATTTATCAAGCAGTGGTTAACTATAATGAGTCACGATACCCCCATCACTTTGAACAAGCCATTATTTTTTGGATCGTTCAATAATTCGTTCCAATTACCCAAGAATTTTGTTTTTACTGTTGACAGTCGTTTTCAGCGAAACGGCAATTATCAGAATGTTTATGTTACAGAGAACCAATTTATTGTAAATGCCGGAATAACCAAAACCTTTTTTGATGAACGGCTTGGCATTCAAATAAAAGGAGAAGATATATTTTACGGATTACGAGACGGCAATTTGCTTTACAACAGCAAGATGGAGTTATGGCAGAAAAATCGTTATGACACCCGCAAGTTTGAATTTACCGTACGATATAAGTTAAATGCTGCCCGCAGCAAGTATAAAGGAACCGGTGCCGGCGACAGTGAGATTGGCAGGTTTTGATGATGAAATATTCGTTGCTAAACTTTATTTTTTGTAAATTTGTCCAAATTCAATGTTGATGAATTTACAATCTATAATATCAAGAAACTAATAAGCAATCATATAAATGACTAAAGAACAAGAAAGAGATGAGTTGCACAGAACCATCTGGAAAATTGCCAATGATTTGCGCGGAAGTGTTGACGGTTGGGATTTCAAATCGTATGTGTTGGGAATGCTGTTTTATCGGTTTATATCAGAAAATCTGACAAACTATCTGAATAAAGAAGAGCAACGAGCCAACAACGACGATTTTGATTATGCACTTATTTCTGACGAAGATGCCGAGTTTGCAAGAGCAGAAACTGTTTTAGAGAAGGGGTTCTACATCCTTCCGTCTGAACTGTTTGAGAATGTTCATAAGAAAGCAAAGGACGACGACAATCTGAATGAAACCTTAAGTACTGTTTTCAAAAACATAGAAAACTCAGCCAAGGGTACAGCCAGTGAAGACAGTATGAAAGGTTTGTTTGATGATATTGATGTGAATAGCAACAAGTTAGGTGCGACAGTTCAAAAGCGCAATGCCCTGCTTGTAAAGATAATGGATTCAATTGCAAGTCTTGGTTTGGGAGATTATCAAGATAATAACAATGACACATTTGGTGATGCATATGAATATCTGATGACCATGTACGCCAGCAATGCCGGTAAATCCGGAGGAGAGTTTTTTACCCCTTCGGAAGTCTCGGAACTATTAGCAAAAATAACCGTAGTTGGTAAGACAGAAGTAAATAAAGTCTATGACCCAGCCTGTGGTTCCGGTTCGTTGTTGTTGAAATTTGCCAAAGTGCTTGGAAAAGACAAAGTACGCCAAGGTTTTTTTGGTCAGGAAATCAATATCACAACTTATAACCTTTGCAGGATCAATATGTTTTTGCATGATATCAATTATGAAAAATTCGATATTGCACATGGCGACACATTGTTGGAACCAAAACATTGGGATGACGAGCCCTTTGATGCCATAGTTTCTAATCCACCTTATTCCACCAAATGGGAAGGCAATGACAATCCCCTTTTGATTAATGATCCACGTTTTTCGCCAGCCGGAGTATTAGCCCCAAAAAGCAAAGCCGACCTTGCATTTACGATGCATATGCTGAGTTGGTTATCAACTACCGGAACCGCTGCCATCGTTGAGTTTCCGGGTGTTCTTTACAGAGGTGGTGCAGAACAGAAAATCCGAAAATACCTTATTGACAACAATTATGTAGATGCAGTGATTCAATTGCCACCCGATTTGTTTTTTGGTACCACTATTGCCACTTGTATCATAGTGTTAAAGAAAAGCAAGACAGAAAATAAGACACTTTTTATTGACGCATCAGCCCAGTTTGAAAGAGGTGGAAACAAGAACAAGTTAAGCGATGAGAATATTGAAACAATAGAAAGCGCATATATTGAACGAAAAGATATAGATCATTTTTGTTGTTTAGTAGATAATTCAGATATAGCCGACAACGATTACAATATAGCAGTAAGCAGTTATGTAGAGCAAGAAAACACGACAGAAGAAGTTGATATTGAAAAGCTCAATGCCCAGATTGCAGAAATTGTTATTCGTCAGAACAAACTTCGTGTTGCCATTGATGAGATTGTTGCGGATTTGGAAGGATGAACATTATGAAAGAAGAGCAAAAAGGTGAGATTATAATTTACCAGTCGGAAGAAGGCAGGACCAAAATCGAAGTTAGGCTCGAAAATGAGAATATATGGCTTACACAAGCTCAGCTTGTTGAATTATACCAATCGAGCAAATCCAATATCAGTGAGCACATTAAGTACGTTTTTGAAGAAGGTGAATTGTCAGAAAATTCAGTTGTTCGGAAATTCCGAACAACTGCCACTGATGGCAAAGATTATAATACAACCTATTTTTAATTATGGCGAATTCGCCGAAATTAAATTAATATATGGACAAGATTAAAATAAGACAATATAAAATTTCGTTTGATGATATTGTTCATTACATTGAAAACGAAGATAAAGAGCAAGTAGAAATTTGGTTTGCAAGAGAATTGCAAGTTGTTCTGGGATATGCTCGTTGGGAAAACTTTATTGTTGCTATTAAACGTGCTGTTACATCTTGCAATACTCTGGACATCAATGTTGATGATCATTTTCGTGAGGTCACGAAAATGATCGAGATTGGTAAAGGAGGAAAACGTGAAGTAGAAGATTATATGCTTACTCGTTTTGCATGTTATCTTATTGCTCAAAATGGTGATCCTAAAAAAGAAGAAATTGCTTTTGCCCAAAGCTATTTTGCCATTCAAACAAGAAAGATTGAATTTATTGAAGAGCGTTTGAATTTGAAATCTCGTTTAGCTACTCGAGACAGGTTGCGGTCATCCGAAAAACAATTATCACAAAACATTTATGAGCGTGGTGTTGATGATAAAGGATTTGGTCGTATTCGTTCGAAAGGTGATACAGCATTGTTTGGGGGTTACACTACCGAAGATATGAAACAACGTCTCGGCATTAAATCTACACGTCCTCTTGCTGATTTTTTACCAACTCTGACCATTGCAGCAAAGAATCTGGCAACCGAGATGACTAACTATAATGTAGAAGAAAAAGATTTGCAGGGTGAATCAACCATAACTACAGAACATGTACAAAATAATAAAACTGTCAGGGAAATGTTGGACAAACGTGGCATTAAACCTGAAGAACTTCCGCCTGCTGAGGATATCAAAAAAATGGAACGCCGCGTAACAACTGACGAAAAGAAAATTGAACAATCAACAAAAAAGCTCCCTAAAAATGAATAAGATAGAAGTATTAATAGAAGAGTTATGCCCTGAAGGAGTGGAGTATAAAGAATTGAGAGAAATATTTAAAATATCTCGTGGTAGAGTGATGTCCAAAGAATATCTAAGAGATAATGTGGGTGAATACCCTGTTTATTCTTCTCAAACAGCAGATAATGGTGAAATTGGGAAAATAGATACTTATGATTATGATGGAGAATATTTGACATGGACCACCGATGGTGCAAATGCAGGTACAATATTTTATAGATTTGGCAAATTTAGTATAACAAATGTTTGTGGTCTATTGAAGTTAAAGGTAAAAGATATAATCTCAAGATTTGCTTATTATTATCTAAGTATTTCTATGAAAAGTTTTGTTAGTTCTGGAATGGGAAATCCAAAATTAATGAGTAATGTTGTTCAAAAAATTCAAATTCCCATTCCTTCTCTCGAAATTCAGCAAGAAATTGTAAATATCCTCGATAAATTTTCAGAGTTGGAGGCAGAGTTGGAGGCAGAGTTGGAGGCAGAGTTGGAGGCACGTCGTAAACAATATGAATTTTATCGAAATCATTTGCTAACACCGATAGAGGTTGATGGTAAATGGTTCATGAATGGGAATGAGGTGGAGTGGAAAAAAATAAATGATATTTGTATGAACATTTCTTCAGGTGGTACTCCTTTATCAACAAATTTAGAGTATTACAAAGGGAGTATACCATGGCTAAGAACTCAAGAGATTAATTGGAACGATATCCAAGATACAAGTATGAAAATTACAGAAGCTGGATTAATAAATTCTTCAGCAAAATGGATTAAGGAAAATTGTGTGATTGTGGCTATGTATGGTGCAACTGCTGCAAAGGTAGGAATAAATAAAATTCCACTAACTACAAATCAAGCATGCTGTAATTTAGAGATAAAAGAAGATCAAGCAATGTTCCGATATGTTTTTCATTGGCTAAGTAAAGAATATTTGAATTTAAAAGCACTGGGAGAAGGCTCCCAATCAAATATCAATAGTAAAAAGATTAAAAATTATCTCATCCCTATTCCTCCTCTCTCCGAGCAAGAACGTATTGTAGGAATATTGGATAAATTTGATGCATTGGTAAATGATATATCGAAAGGGTTACCGGCGGAAATTGAGGCAAGACGTAAACAATATGAATATTATAGAAATAAACTATTGACTTTTAAAGAAAAAGAATGATTAAATAGTATATTATGAGTGACTTGAATATAATAGCGGAAAATCCGGAATCGACTATTGTCGCGGAATATAAATCGGCATATAAACGAGCATCGGCATATCAGTCGGAGGCAGATTTGGAAAAGACGTTGATAGCACAACTGCAAAAACAGGCATACGAGTATATTCCTATAAACTGTGAAAAAGATATGATTGTCAATCTTCGTAAACAGTTGGAAAATTTGAATAAATACGAGTTTACGGATAACGAATGGGACCACTTTTTCAAAAATAAAATTGCTAATCAAAACCTGGGCATAGAAGAGAAGACATACATCATTCAGGAAGATCATATTCAGCTTTTGACACGCGATGACGGCACAACAAAAAATATCTATCTGATTGACAAAGCCGATATCCATAATAACCGTTTACAAGTGATCAATCAATATGAAACATTGAACGGTACACATTCCAACAGGTATGATGTTACAATACTGGTGAATGGTTTGCCGTTGGTTCATATTGAACTAAAAAAACGGGGAGTTGACCTAAAAGAGGCTTTTAATCAGATTAACCGTTATAACAGGGAATCGTTTTGGGCAGATTCCGGACTATTTGAATATGTACAGCTTTTTGTTATTTCCAACGGAACGTTCACTAAATATTACAGTAATACTACTCGGTTTACACATATCAAAGAAAAAGCTGAAGGTACAACAAAGAAAGGGAAACAGACGAGTAACAGCTACGAATTTACCTCGTGGTGGGCAGATGCCAACAATAGACCTATTACCGATTTAATTGATTTCACAGACACTTTTTTTGCCAAACACGCGTTACTGAACTTACTGACAAAGTATTGCATTTTTACTTCTGAAAAATTGTTGCTGGTGATGCGTCCTTATCAGATTGTGGCAACTGAACGTATTTTGGGAAGGATAAATGTATCATTCAATGCTAAAACTTATGGTACCATAAAAGCCGGAGGTTATATTTGGCACACAACAGGGAGCGGTAAAACATTGACATCATTTAAAACCGCTCAGATTGCAAGTAAATTGCCATTCATTGATAAAGTGCTTTTTGTTGTTGACAGAAAGGATTTGGATTATCAAACAATGAAGGAATATGATAAGTTTGAGAAAGGCGCAGCAAACAGCAATACGAGTACAGCGATATTGAAAAAGCAGATTGAAGATTCCAAAGCACGAATTATCATAACCACCATTCAAAAATTATCCATATTTGTAGAGAAGAACAAGAGACATGCGGCATTTAATCAACACATAGTAATCATATTTGATGAATGTCATCGTTCGCAGTTTGGTACGATGCACAAGATGATTACCAAGAGTTTTAAGAAATACTATCTGTTTGGTTTTACTGGAACTCCTATTTTTGCCGTGAATGCCGGTAGTACCGGGAGTGTGGATTTGCGTACAACAGCTCAAGCTTTTGGAGATAAATTACATACCTATACCATAGTAGATGCTATCACAGATAAAAATGTGCTGCCATTTAGAATCGATTATGTAAGCACGATGAAAGAGGATGAAAATATCCGAGATGAAAAGGTTTGGAATATCGATAGAGAGAAGGCGTTAGCCTCTCCCGAAAGGATCAGAAATATTGTCACTTATATTATTGAGCATTTTGATCAGAAAACAAAACGAAACAGTTTTTATAAACTAAGAGAGCGAAGGTTGGCAGGTTTTAATTCTATTTTTGCTGTTGCGTCGATTGAAGCGGCAAAGATTTATTATGCGGAGTTTAAAAGACAGTTGAATGATGTGCCGAGTGATAAAAAGCTGAAGGTTGCGACAATATTCAGTTATGGAGTGAATGAAGATGATTCTACATTAAACGGAATACTTGGTGATGAAAATGTGGATGACACCAATGGTTTGGATATGAGTTCGCGCGAATTTTTGGATTTAGCAATTCAGGATTATAACGAAATGTTCAAAACCAATTATGACTCAACAAATGGGAATTTTCAGAATTATTATAAAGATGTATCGGAAAAAGTAAAGAAAAGAGAATTAGATTTGCTTATTGTTGTAAATATGTTCTTGACCGGATTTGATGCTACAACAATGAACACGCTTTGGGTAGATAAAAATTTACGTTTACACGGACTTTTACAAGCCTATTCGCGTACAAATCGTATTCTGAATTCTGTGAAGACTTTTGGGAATATTGTTTGTTTCCGCAATCTGGAAGATGCCACCAATGAGAGTATTGCGTTATTTGGTGATAAAGATGCCGGGGGTGTGGTACTATTGAAAACATTTGGTGAATATTATAATGGTTATATAGACGGTGAAAAACCAATACCCGGTTATGCAGAGCTGGTGGATGAATTACAGAATAAATATCCTATTGGAGAACCAATAATTAGTGAACAACAAAAGAAAGAATTTATCAGATTATACGGTGCTATTTTGAAAGTAAGAAATATCCTATCGTCGTTTGATGAATTCAAAGGCAATGAAGTTTTAACAGAAAGAGATGTTCAGGACTATCACAGTATTTATATCGACCTATATAAAGAATTTCGTGAAAAGAACAGACACGATTCAGAAAATGTGAATGATGACATTGTGTTTGAAATGGAGCTTATCAAACAAGTTGAAATAAATATTGATTACATTTTGCTGTTGATAAAAAAATATCATGAAGATCATACTAAGAACAAAGAGATTAAAACGGATATTTACAAAGCGATTGATTCCAGTGTTGAATTGAGAAACAAAAAAGATTTGATTGAAAATTTCATTGAATCTTTGACACCTTTGGCCGATGTAGATGATGATTGGCAGAAGTTTGTTGAGGAGAAAAAGATTGAAGAGTTGAATCTGATTATTGAAGAAGAAAAACTGAACAGAGAGGCAGCTTATAAGTTTGTAGACAATGCATTCAGAGATGGATATGTTCAGACCACTGGGACAGCATTATCAAAAGTGTTGCCACCAATGTCAAGATTTTCGGCAAAAAGTGAACGTCCGAAAAAGAGGGAAAATGTGCTTGCCAAGATAAATGCCTTTTTCAACAAGTTTTGGGATATATCCGGAGGGCGGTTATTTAAATAATATAATTTAAGTATGAAAACAAAAACAATTTTTTCAATACTTGTTTTGACAATTAACGTTTTCTTTTTATCAGCAAGCGGTCAACCCATAAAAAAGCATTTCACTATTTATCCGGCACCATCAGAAGAGTCGTTAAGTAAAGATTACAAAGTCTTTGTGGAGGGAGAAAATCTGCCTGTATATAGCGTTAAAGTAGCACCCGAAGACCAGGAGTTACGATGGAAAGCTATGGATGACAAAGAAAATCTTGGGAAATATTATGATGAAGCAGCGTTTGCATATTTTGATATGAATGATGAAGTAGATATTAAAGTTACAACGGATGAAGAAATTCGTTCTGTGAAAATATTACCAAGTTCAGCCGGAATTGTTGCTAATATAAAAGGCAAGTCTGTTTTGTTTAAGATAAACTCACCCATGAATGTGACTGTTGAAATTAATGGCAATTGGGTTAGTGCATTACATCTTTTTGCAAATCCGATAGAAGAGAATGTCCCTGATAAGAATGATCCGGATGTTATTTATTTTGGTCCGGGAATTCATTATGTAAGTAATCTTATGGTCGGCGATAATAAAACCGTTTATATAGCCGGTGGTGCTATTGTACGAGGAATTGCCCCAGAAAAAGCCGAGGCAGTTTTTGATCTTAGAGGCAAGAATATTTCTTTCCGTGGGCGAGGTATTATTGATGGTAGTTTATGTCCTTCATATTCTCGCATGATGATTGCAGTTGCCGGTTCCGATATAGAACTTGAGGGTGTTATCATAAGAGATTCCAGTCATTGGACAATTCCTGTAAGATGGTCGTCGGATCGTGTTCATATTGATAATTTAAAAATTATGGGGTATAGAGCCAACTCCGATGGAATTGATATTTTAAATAGTAGAAATTTATTGATAGAAAACTGTTTTATACGAACACTTGATGACCTTGTGGTTATAAAGACACTTAAAAATGAAGGTAAAGCAGAAAATATTATTGTCAAGAAATGTGTTTTATGGAATGAGGTGGCACATGCCTTGAGTATTGGAGCAGAAATAAGAGAAGATGTGGACAATGTAATATTTGAGGATTGTGATATTATCCATGATAAAGGCAGAGAATGGACCTTGCGAGTTTTCCTGACAGACGCCGGACGTGTATCAAATGTTATATTTAAGGATATAAGGATTAAAGAGAGTCAGCGTTTTATTTCACTCTTTATTAACAAATCGATTTGGTCGCAGGATGAAGAGCGAGGTCATATAAAAGGAGTTGAATTCAACAATATCTCAGCCATAGGCAATAAACTAAATATTGAGTTGCAAGGATTCGATCAAGAACATTTGGTTGAAGATGTATTCTTTAGAGATGTAAATTTTAACAACCAAAAGATTACAACAACCAATGTTGTAACTAATGACTATGTAAAAAACATAAATTTTGAGGATACTTTACGTAATCTTACAAAATAATATTTCTCTATTATGACAATAAAATTGATCGTTAAGTTCGAAAAAGTCAGAATATTTTGATTTATCGGAACATTTCAGTAATTTAGCGAAAAAATAATCCGATGAAAAGAAAAGTAAGTGACTCTCTTATTGAATGGAAAAACAACCCCCAAAGAATGCCTTTGATTATAAATGGCGCCCGTCAGGTTGGGAAAACATATATTGTGTTAGAGTTTGGAAGAGAATATTATGATCAAGTGTTATATCTTAATATGGAGATAGAACATACATTGGACAAATATCTCGAAACAGAATTATCACCTAAAAAAATCTTACAATATCTTGAAGCAGTAAAAGGAGTAGAAATTTCAGCCGGAAAGACTCTTATATTCTTTGATGAGGTACAGGCAAGTGAAAGAGCCCTTACTTCATTGAAATACTTTTGCGAACAAACACCAGAGCATCATGTGATAGCAGCCGGATCCTTGTTGGGAGTAGCAATTAACCGACAGAAATATTCATTTCCCGTAGGTAAAGTTAATGAAATAAATATGTACCCACTTGATTTTGAGGAGTTTTTATGGGCAATGAATCGAAAAAAATTAGTCGAAGAAATAAAAAACCATTTTGCCGGCAACGAGGCTATGCCTGAAGCATTGCATAAAATCGGATTGGAAATGTATCAACAATATTTAATTGTTGGTGGTATGCCTGCCTCTGTAAATACTTTTGTTGAAACAGAAAGTTTTGTACAAGTACAGCCAGTACAAAATAACATTATTAACGAATATATTTCTGATATGGCAAAATATGCCGATCCGACAACAAGCGTTAAAATAAGAGCTTGTTACAAATCTATACCAGCACAATTAGCTAAAGAAAATGCTAAGTTTCAATATAAGGTTGTACAAAGAGGAGGTACAGCTACCATTTTTGGAGAAGCAATTGAGTGGCTTCAATTTGCAGGAATTGTATTGAAATGCCAACGCTTAACACACGGATACATCCCAATAAATGTTTATGCAGATTTAGTCAATTTTAAGTTATATATGTCTGATATAGGGATGCTTACACTTTGTTCAAAGACACCTTTGCAAACCATTTTGTCACCAATTGAAGTTGACAATATTTTTATTGGAGCCATGACGGAAAACTATGTGGCTCAGGTTTTTACAAACAAAGGATATGAATTATTTTATTGGCAAAGTGAGGGTAAAGCAGAAGTTGATTTTATACTTCAGAAAGAAGATGTTGTTATTCCTGTAGAGGTAAAGAAAGGAGAACGTAATCGTTCAAAAAGTTTAGGTATTTTTGCTAAAAAATATAATTCACCTTATGCAATACGCATATCCAAAAAGAATTTTGGATTTGAAAACAACATTAAATCAGTTCCATTATATTCTGCCTTTTGCATTTAAATAAAAAACTAAATATTCACTGAAAAAGTGCATAAATAAACGATTTTATATTGATTTTTCCTTGATTATGTCGGGAAAAATCAGTATCTTTATATACCTTGTAAAAGAGGATGTTTTGCTTAATTTAACCAAATTATATTTCTATATCATGGAGGAAATAAATATACTTTAGTTAATTATTATGTGGAGACAGATATCTTTAATGATATCTTTATTATGTTAAAATTGTTACCTTTTAAGTTTGATAATATTATTGCATAAATTAATAAAAAGTAAGTAAAGTGTGATAAAAATATCTCAATTTCATGTTAAATGTCTTTTTATTTAAAAAAAAAAGTGCAAAAAAACATGTAATTAAAATAATTGGTTTATATTTGTCAGCTGGAATGATTTCTATATAAATGTTAATTGGATTGGTTAAACCTGAACAAAATTTTTTATTTAGTCATTACCGGCCAGTTTTTAAAGATAAACCACATTCCTCACTGTTAAATTAATTAATTAAATTAAATAAATACTAATATTGAAAATTATGTTTGCACTTAAAAAAAATTATGATCTGTTCTCCAAATTTTCTTGGGCATTATTATTAGTGATGTTTACAATGTTCAGTTGTGAAAAAACTGAAATAGTTGATCCTGAGATTGTTATTAAATCAGAAAGTACAATCACTTTCCATCCTAGTGATTCTGAAACAGAGAAAATAGTAAAATTTACTTCGACAAAAGCTTGGCAATTAGCTCCAGTTGATGCTACCTGGTTGGATGTATCACCTAAACAAGGTGAAGCCGGGGAAGCGACTTTAGTAATTAAACTGACAGAAACTACAACTACTGAAGCACGTTCTGCTGAGATTAAAATCATATCAGAAGAAATCAGTAAAACAATTCAAGTTAATCAGGCAATTATTGAATTGACTAACCTTGAATTGGTGACACCTCCGAGTTCGATGAGTGTTGGTGATAAGCTTAAGTTAGAATATACGCTAACACCTGAGAATGCAACTATTAAGAATGTTACCTGGACTTCATCGGATGACAAGGTTATTTCTGTAGATCAAGAAGGTAATATTGAAGCTTTATTTGCCGGAACTTCTGAAATAACATTAACTGTTAACGACAAAACAACTACTTGTCAGGTTGAGGTTATAGAACAAGAAAATGTGTTTACATTCAGAAAATTAAGTAATATTGAAAATTCCGGTGTAACAATTGAAGATGGAGCTTATGTAGTAAGTTCTAATTTTGAAATTGTTGAAGGAACAATTTTACGATTGTTTGATAACGAAACCGTAAAATTAAAAGATGGAATTGAAATTAAAATTAGCGGTACGTTAGATTTTACTCCAAAGACAAAAGCAACAATAACACGATATGATGAAGATAATACATCACAACCAAAAAGTATCTATATAACCGGTGATAATGCTGGTGCTGAAATAAAGAACGTAACTTTTGTTGATGTGCCAATCAGATTGTATGCGCTTCAACCAGTTAAAATTGACAGTTGTGAATTTAAAAATGTTACATCTAGAAGAGCAGCAATAGACATGGGAAAAAATTTAGATGTAAAAGTAACAAACTGTAGATTTATTGAGAATGGATATCCCGCTATTAACGGATCAGCAAATGGATCATCTCCACTTGTATTTAAAAACAACTACCTGTATAAGAATTCAGCTAATGCAAGTAATCGTCCTCAAATAAATGTTACTGTTGGAGGTATTGGTATAGTTGAAGTTTCGGATAATGAAGTTGTTGGACCTGCTGAAATTACCATGAATGGTGGTATTGCTGTTAATAATTTTTTAGGAATTTCTGGAATTAACAAAGTTATAATTAAAGGCAATAAGGTTAGAGATTGTCGTTATGGAATCACTACAAACGGCGTTATGGATGTTGATATTATCGGTAATGAAATTCTTGATAATAAATATGAGTCTAATCCTATGAACGGAGGAAGTGGTATCAGTATTTATAACACTAATGGTGGTCAGAAAGTAAAGATATCTGAAAATATTATTAAGAGAAATCTTTGGGGTATTACCATCATAGGTAGTTCCACAACTACAAAAGGACCTATTGTTAATATTGGTAATTTAACAGAAGGAGCAGATTACAATGTAGGAAAGAATATTTTAGCTGAAAACGGTCATGATGGTGTTTTGTATGAATTATATAATAACTCTCCCCTTGATTTATCGGCAGTGAATAATAATTGGGGATCATTTGAGCAAAGTGAAACTGAAATAGAGAAAGTTATCACTCATAAAAATGATAATGAATTATTAGGTAAAGTAACGTTTATGCCTCCATATAAACCATAATTCAAATATGGATTTACGGGTAATATTACACGATATTGCCCGTAAATATATGAAAACAAGAATAATTAATGAAAGAGATATTTTAAAAAATAGAGTTTAAGATGAGGAAGCTAACTATGTTTTTGACCCTATATTTAGTTGGGTTGATGGCACTTGTAGCTCAAACACAGATAAAAGGTACTGTGGTTGATGATACAGGAGAGCCAGTTATTGGAGCTACAATACGAGTTAAGGGTGGTACTCAGGGTGCAGCAACTGATATTGACGGTAAATTCACCCTATCTGCTCCATCCGGAGGTACATTAACTGTTTCATATGTTGGAATGGTTACACAAGAGGTGAAAGTAGCACCTGTTTTACAAATTGTATTAAAGCAAGATTCAGAGTTATTGCAAGAAGTTGTTGTAACCGGTATGACTGTTACAGACAAGCGTCTTTTTACGGGTGCTACAGATAAGTTATCGGCAGAAGATGTTAAACTTGACGGACTTGCAGATGTGAGTCGTGCTCTTGAAGGACGTTCTGCCGGTGTATCAGTTCAGAATGTTTCCGGAACTTTTGGAACCGCCCCTAAGATCAGGGTACGTGGAGCCACATCAATTTATGGAAGTTCAAAACCCCTTTGGGTTGTTGATGGAGTTATTATGGAAGATGTAACAGAAGTATCTGCCGACGCATTATCATCGGGTGATGCTGTAACATTGATCAGTTCTGCCATTGCCGGTCTTAATGCAGATGATATTGAAAGTTTTCAAATTTTGAAAGATGGTTCCGCCACATCAATTTATGGTGCAAGAGCCATGGCAGGAGTGATTGTTGTTACTACTAAAAAAGGAAAAGCAGGAACGAACAAAATTTCTTATACTGGTGAATATACAATGCGTTTGAAGCCAAGTTATAGAAATTTCAATATAATGAATTCTCAGGAACAAATGGGAGTTTATCGTGAATTAGAAGCTAATGGATATCTTAACCTTGCTGAGACCTACAGAGCTTCTAACAGTGGTATTTATGGAAAAATGTATCATTTGATTAATACTTATGATGCAACTAAAGGTACTTTTGGTATTCCTAATACAATAGAAGGAAGAAATTTATATTTAAGAGAAGCCGAATATAGAAATACAGATTGGTTTGATTTATTATTCAATAATAATATTTCTCAGAATCATGCTGTCAGCATGTCATCCGGTACGGATAAAGCATCTTATTACACATCATTGAGTGTGATGACAGATCCAGGATGGTCTAAGCAAAGTTCTGTAAATCGTTATACAACAAACGTTAACGCGTTATATCGTATCTTTGACAATTTGACTTTGAATCTTATAGGAAATGGTTCTTATCGTAAGCAAACTGCTCCCGGAACATTAGGTCAGAATGTAGATGTTGTAAGTGGTGAGGTGAAGCGTGATTTTGATATTAATCCATATTCATACGCATTGAATACATCGCGTACATTGAATCCCGATGAATTTTATGTTCGTAATTATGCACCATTTAATATTGTTTCGGAACTTGAAAACAATTACATTAATTTAGATGTGGTTGATTTGCGATTTCAGGGTGAGATGAAATGGAAGATTTTGAGAAATTTAGAAGCATCAGGTTTGTTTGCTTATAAATATTCATCGACAAATCAGGCACATTCAATTAAAGATTATTCAAATCAAGCATTAGCTTACAGGGCTATGGATGATGCAACTATGCGTGATGCCAACCCATGGCTTTATACAGATCCTGATAATCCAAACTCTTTACCAGTGTCCGTTTTACCAAATGGAGGATTTTATAACGAGACAAAATATTCCATGAACAGCTACGACTTCCGTGGAACATTAAGTTATAATGACGTATATAATGATATTCATATCATGAACCTGTTTGGAGGTATGGAAGTCAATTCAGTAGATAGATTAAGTACAAGTTTTGACGGTGTTGCAATGCAGTACGAAATGGGTATGCTTCCAGCATTTGACTATCTGTATTTTAAGCAATTGAGTGAAGAAAACGCTCAGTATTATGGCGTTAATGAAACAAGAGCTCGTCAAGTATCATTCTTTGGTACAGGAACCTATTCATATATGGGAAAATATACCATTAATGGAACCGCGAGATATGAAGGATCAAATAAATTAGGAAAGAGTCGCAGTGCAAGATGGTTGCCAACTTGGAACGTTTCAGGAGCATGGAATGCACATGAAGAAGAGTTTTTTGATCAATTGAGACCAACCTTATCAAATTTAACTTTAAAAGGTTCATATTCATTGACTGCAGATAGAGGTCCAGCTTCAGTTACAAATTCACATGTAGTAATTGGCAGTTATAATCCATGGAGACCTTTTACCGGAGTTAAAGAATCAGGTTTACAGATTATTGATCTTGAAAACAGCGAGTTGACATACGAAAAGAAACATGAGTTAAATTTAGGAGTTGACGTAGGATTTTTGGATAACCGCATTAATTTGTCGGCAGACTGGTACAAAAGGAACAATTTTGATTTGATTGGATTAATAAATACTATGGGTATAGGTGGTCAGATTACAAAATTTGCGAATGTAGCTACGATGAAATCCAATGGTATTGAATTTACTTTATCGACAAGAAATATCAGCACACAAGATTTTAAATGGAATTCAAATTTCATTTTTTCAAAGTCAAAGAATGAGGTTACTGAACTTGATGCAAATACTCGTATCATTGATATGATTACAGGAACTGGATTTACCATGAAAGGTTATCCGGTACGTTCATTATTTTCTATGGATTTTCAGGGACTTAATGAAGAAGGTTTACCAACCTTTATAAATGAAGATGGTGATGTAACAGTATCTAATCTTGATTTTCAAGAACGTGAGATTAAGGATCATTTGAAATATGAAGGTCCCACTGATCCAACCATTACCGGTAGTTTTGGAAATATTTTCACATATAAGAAATTTACATTAAATGTATTCATGACATATTCATTTGGTAATGTAATACGTTTAGATCCTGTATTTAGCAACAGATATTTCGACTTAGACGCAATGCCAAAAGAATTTAAAAATCGTTGGACATTGCCTGGTGATGAAAATACCACAAATATTCCTGTTATTGCTGACAGACGTTTAAATCAGAATGATTCAAAATTAAGTTATGCATACAATGCTTATAATTATTCTACGGCACGTGTAGCAAAAGGAGATTTTATAAGGATGAAAGAGATTTCATTGAATTATGATTTCCCCAAATCAATAGCCTCTGCAGCCAAATTGTCTGATTTGTCGTTGAAGTTACAAGCAACCAATTTATTTTTGATCCATGCAGATAAGAAACTCAACGGTCAAGACCCAGAATTCTTTAATACTGGTGGAGTTGCTGCACCTGTTCCAAAACAATTTACGCTGACATTACGATTAAGTCTTTAAAATTATGATTATGAAAAGATTAAATATATATATTATATTATTTACTTTAATAACCGGTTTATTTCTGTCGTGTGAAGATTTTCTTGATACGATGCCTGATAACAGAGCAGAAATAAATTCCGTTGAAAAAGTTACAAAGCTTTTGGTAGCTGCTTATCCTACCAATAGTGCCGCATTGATTGCAGAAATGTCGTCTGATAATACAATGGATAATGGTTCTTTGTATTCACCATATAATCAAGAGCAAGAAGATGCTTATTTATGGAAAGACATAACAACTACAGGTAATGATGCTCCCAAAGCAATATGGGATGCTCATTATGGTGCAATTGCAGCAGCCAATCAGGCTTTGGATGCAATAAAAGAAATGGGAGATCCTGTTAATTTACAAGCACAGAAAGGTGAAGCACTAATTGCGAGAGCTTATTCTCATTTTGCATTAGCAAATCTGTTTTGTATGCCTTACAATCCAGAAACAGCAGAAAGTGATTTAGGTTTACCATATTCGGAAAAGCCAGAAACATTAGTTGATGTGAAGTACGAAAGAGGAACGATGAAAGATCTTTATGAAAAGATCAATGCAGATATTGAAGCAGGATTACCATTGATCAATGATGAAATTTATTCAGTGCCCAAATATCATTTCAACAAAAAAGCCTCATATGCTTTTGCCGCTCGTTTCAATTTGTTTTATCATAAATATAATAAAACGATAGAATATGCAACAGTGGCATTGGGAGATTATCCTGACAAATTACTTATAAAGTGGTCGAAAATTGTAGGTTTAGCAAGTAACTGGACTGTTCGTACAGATGCTTATATAGCAGACAATGATCCTGCCAATTTTATACTAATGACAGCTTATTCAGCTTGGCCATATGTTCATGGTCCATATACTATTGGTCAAAGATACGGACATGCGAGACCGATTTTTGAAAGAGAAAGTGTTAGAGCAAATGGTCCTTGGGGTGTAAGACAAAATTTATTTGTTGCCAATTCTGTTTGGGGTTTAGATCAGAAAATGGTAGCTTCAAAGTTCGGCGCTTATTTTGAATATACTGATAAGGTAGCCGGAATAGGTTTTTTACATTCAGTTATGGTTCCATTTACAGCAGGTGAGACTCTATTATGCCGCGCAGAAGCATATATCTTACAAAATAATTTTGCGGCAGGTGTTGCTGATATTAATTCTTGGATTAAAGGCAACTGTTTACCTTCTGTTGGAACGTTATCTCAGGAAGCACTTGTGTCTTTCTACGAAAAAGTTTCATATATGCCTATAAAACTTAACAGTGATAATAATAGATCTGTCAAGAAAGTAATCAATCCTCAAGGATTTAGTGTTAGTGAAGGAGTACAAGAGAATTTGATTCAAGCAATTCTTCATATCAGGAGGATCGAAAATGTTCATGATGGTCAACGTTGGTACGATATTAAAAGGTATGGTATTGAAATTGCTCATAATAGAGATGGTATAGAGCCAGATGTATTATTAAAAAATGATCCGAGAAGAGCAGTACAACTTCCTCAGGATGTAATTAATGCAGGATTACAAGCTAATCCACGGAATTAATCACAATTAAATATAAAATAATCGTATGAAACATATAAGATTCGTTATATTACTAATTATTGCTTCTACATTTTTGTGGTCATGCAGTGAAGAGGAGTTGGATAGTAAAAGTATTTTTGATACAGAGACTCCACAACAAAATGAATTTGACAAATGGTTGTATGTGAATTATACAGTTCCCTACAATATTCAATTTAAATATAAATTCGACGAGAAAGAATCGAATAATACTTATAATTTATCACCAGCTAAAAGTGAAAAATCCGTTGCTTTGGCTATTTTAGTTAAACATTTATGGTTAGATGTTTATCAAGAATTGTTAGGATCTGAGTTCCTTGCAAAGTATAGTCCAAGACTTTTTCATCTTGTAGGTTCACCTGCATATAATTCGCAGGGATCTATTGTGCTAGGTACAGCTGAAGGCGGTCTGAAGATTACATTGTATAATGTAAATATGCTTGATGTAGAAGATCCTGATGTTGATATGTTGAACTTTTGGTATTTTAAGACAATGCATCATGAGTTTGCCCACATATTACATCAAACAAAAAATTATACAACAGATTTTAATTTAATATCTGCTAAGGATTATCAATCATCAAGTTGGGTAAATGTAAGTGATGATGAAGCACTTCAAATGGGTTTTATTACTCCATATGGAAGTTCTGAAACACAAGAAGATTTTGTGGAATTAATATCTGTTTATGTTACTAATACAGAAGAGTATTGGCAATCGTTGTTGACCAGAGCAGGTGAGACTGGTGCCGGTAAGATCGAAGAAAAATTTGCGATAGTTAAAGATTATATGATGGTGAATTGGAATATTGACATTGAACAAATGAGAACCATTGTTCTACGTCGTACTTCAGAGGTTAAAACGCTCGATTTAACATCATTAGATTAACATTACAACTAATTTATAATAAGTGAATTATGAAAAAAATATTCAATATATTTTATCTGTTATCGGCACTAATGCTATTTTCCTGTACTCCAGAGGTAGAGGATTTGTTTGATGATTCGGCGGCGAATAGAGTAGATGCCGCTTTAGAACAACATCAAGATGTTTTGAAAAGTGCTAAAAATGGTTGGCTGATGGAGTATTATCCAGAAGCTCAACAGTTATATGGAGGTTTTAATTTATTGGTATCTTTTACTGATGATAAAGTTACTTTCTCGGGTGAGAACGCTGAACCCGAAGACAAGGTTACCAGTTCTTATTCGTTAAAACAAAGTGCCGGTCCAGTTCTTACATTCGATTCATATAATGAAGTTTTTCATTATTTTTCTAATCCAGATGCATCTGTTTCTGGTTTTGGATCAAATGGAATAGGTATGGGTGGAGATTTTGAGTTTCTCATAATGAAAGCAACTGCTGATTCTGTAATACTTAAAGGAAAGAAAACAGGAAATAAGATTGTAATGACTCCATTTCCAGAGTCGGTTAATTGGGCAGAATATCTTTCGAAAATAGTTCAAGTAAAAGAGAAATTTTCATTTACAAATTTTGAATATAAGTCACAAGGTAAATCAATTCCTGTTAAAGCTGTAAACCGCTTGTTATTATTTACATATACTGATGAAGATGGTGGCGAAGTAACAGTTAAGGCTCCATTTATACTGAAAGAGACCGGATATAAATTATATCGTCCGTTGACAATATTAGGTGACACAATCAATGAGTTTACTTTTAAAAGTGAAGGAGGTCAAGACTATTTTGAAGCAGATAATGGTGTTTCAAAGCTTCTTGTTGTTTATCCTCCTCTGAACGAATTATTGGTTGGTGGTGACTGGTATTTCAAATATAGTGGGCTTGGAGATTTTGGTAAGACTTATTGGAATTATTCAAAAACTAATGGATTAGATAAAATTGGGGAACAGTTGTATTATGCATATATGGGAAAATATATGGTTGATAATCAGACTTATGGTTTTACTTTTGGATCGACTGATGGTACAAGCTTATATGTTGGCGTACTAATATATGAATATGATTTGTCAGGTAATGATGAAGTTACCTTCACATTTGCTGCAAGAGGTTTAGGAAATGGTGTTTGGTATTACAGCAATGCAATGTTTAATTATTTAATAAATCCAATTTCATTAGCATCATCCAGAACATTCATATTAAGTTCTGATAATGATAAGAAACCAACATGGATAAAACTAACAGATATAGATACTCCAAATAATACAATAATTTTATATAGAGAAGAGGTGATACTACCTTACAATAAATAAGATATGATGAAATTAACAAAAATAATTGTTCTATTGTGTTTAATTTTTATAGTAGGTTGTAGTGAAGATGATCAAATAGCTACAAATGTTTCATCTATAGAAACATCATACAATAGTTCGGAAAAAGCTGTAACAAATGGTGTAGGCACATTTGATTTACAGTTCAAAAATAATGATGGAATGTTAACTGTTCAACTTGTTGGACCTGTTGGTTCTGGTTCTGAGTTAACTACCGGAACATATGTTTTTAATCGTGATAAAAATATGGAATATTCTATTACTCCCGGAGAAAATGTTTCATATTGGGTTGATGGTTCTTCTGATAAACTTCATGTAATAACATCAGGTAAAGTGACCGTTGTTACCGAAAATGGCAAATCGTTATTGATAGGTAAATTATATGACAGAAATAATAATGTTTTTTCGTTTGAAGCAAAAGATATTTCTTTTAATGAATTGAATATTAAAGATGTGACATTTTCTAAGGTGCTTGATGCAAGATACGGAGTTGTTTATGGACAAGGATTGTATCGGATGATTATTGCAAATGAAGATGAAAGCATTGTTGCTTCTCTGGATTTTTATAACGGTCCATCGAAGAATGCCAACATTCCAGTAATGCCTTCAGGGCAATATTTTGGAGCAAATTCAGGTATTCATAGTAGTCTGTTTATGAATGTAAGTTATTGGTTAGATGTAAAAAATAATGTAAAACATGAACTTGCATCTGCATCTTGTAACATTGTGGATGGAATATCTGCAACAAAAATAAATGGAGTACTTACTGATAAACAAGGCAATTCAATTCGAATGATATTTGATGGTAAAATAAAATTTAATACAAGTCAAGGCAATCAGGATATATACACTTCCTTGATGGGAAATTGGAGAATGATATCATCAGAGTGGATGGTTTATGATACAGTTGCAAAGCAATGGGTATTTCAAACAGAACCGGACAATAATACAAATTGTGAAATGTCTTGGGTAGGAATCCCTGATTATAGTAGGTTTTATGTTTCCGGTCTATGGTCTGCCTCTTCTGGTATGTATTTTCGCACAGACAATGCAGGTGGATTTTCCATTCCTTTCGGTTATTCAGCGAATCCTTCTTTTGTAGCACGTACAACGTCGGATGAATATGTTATGTTTCCAACTTTTTATGATCCCACATCTGGTTATTTTCTAAGTGGTGGAGCTTATACATTAGCATTAAACGATGATCAGACAACATTTACAGGTAACAAAATTGTAATGACTGATGATAATGGAGAAGAGATAATTTTTGAATATTTCGGTGTGATGGGTTATGGCTTAAGCACAGGTAAATATGCTTTCTTTTCAAATTGGTCTTTTAGTAAAGTTCCAAGTTTTACGAAAATTGCAAATCCAAGTGCATTAAGTTCTGTTGTTAAATCGAATAGCATTGCAGGCATCAATAATTCACTTTCAAATAATGCTGTTGATAGTGAGATAATCATGATAAAAGCAGATAATATTCCTACAGTTAAAGCTGAGTCTGTGATGCCATATACAATAAATCGATAAATAAATTATTTAAATGATGAAATATAACTATTTATTAATTATAATATTGGCTGTTTTCTTTGGACTGACAGCTTGTGATAATGAAGAACAGATAATTGAACAAGATATTCGTCTTTCTGCTGTTTCTGAAAATACGACTATAAGTGAAAATGGGAAGTCTGCCAGTTCAATTATTGATGCTACCGGTGGAACTATCGAATTTGATATTCAATCAACTGTAGATTGGTTTGCTGAACCTGAAGATGCTCAATGGGTTGCATTGGTTGAAAATGAAAATAAGTTGTCGATAAAGATTCCAGGAAATCAATCTCAACAGGATAGATCAGTAAGAATTGATTTAAAAAGTACTGAGGGACAAAATACACTTGCTTCAGTGTTACTTAATCAAAAAGGTCGAATTCCCGGAGCATATGATTTATCAGTAGAATTAATGGAAGATGATGAACAGATTTTTTTACCCGGAGATAAATCGGAATACACCGTAAAAGTAAATACTGACAGTAAATGGACAGCTGATGCTATTGAGCCTTGGATAAATATAGTTGAAGATCAAGAGAGCAATACATTCACTGTAATAGCAGATGAGAACATTACATTTTCTGACAGAATTGGTTCTGTAATTATTAGGTATGGTACAGACAATATTAATGAATCGAAGTATGCAATTAATGTGAACCAATTTTGTACTACTGATGCTATGGTAATGGTAGTCAAAGTTGGTGAAGAGACAGGAAACACTGTGATGTTGCCTTTTCATGATCAGGATGGCAGTAACAAATTAGCCAATATCAATTGTCTGGTTGATTGGGGTAATGGTAAAATGCAACGCGTTTTTTTCGCAAGACCAACACATAAGTATGATAATCCCGGGACTTACGAAATTCGAATATATGGTGAAGTTGAAAGCTTTGCGTCAAATCAAATGGAGTTAGGAACAAACGATGCATATAAACGATGTTTCATTGCTGTAAAGAATTGGGGAAATATTGGGCTAAGAAGTTTGAAATATGCTTTTGTTAAAGCTTCAAATCTTGCATATGTAGCTGCACCAAAAGATGATTCATTTAATAAACTAGAATCAGTTTACTATGCATTTAATCAATGTGAATCTTTAACTGAAATACCTGATGGATTTTTTGCTAATGCACCTTTTTTAAATGAAGGTTATGGCGCTTTCGAGCAATGTACGAATCTTAAAAAAGTACCAGATAGTTTATTTGCAGGATGTGATAAATTAACGCGTGTGACTCGTCTCTTTTGGAAAACCGGTATTGAAACAATTGGGAATAATATATTCGATGGTTGTGTTTCTTTAAATGACGTGGGTCAAATATTTTACCAAAATGAAATGCTGACAAGTATTCCTGCTGACTTGTTTGAAGATTGCGTTTCTTTAACAGGTTTTTCAAATGCTTTCGGTAATTGTGCTTCGTTAACATCCATTCCCGCTAATCTATTTGCAAATTGTGTCAAAGCTGAGAATTTCTCATATACATTTAGAAACTGTACAGCGTTGACTTCTATTCCGGAAGGACTATTTTCAAATAATCCGAAGGTGACAAATTTTTCAGGAATCTTTTATGACTGTACGGCTCTTGCATCTGTACCTGCAAATCTTTTTGCTAAAAATACAGAGGTGACAAATTTTAGTAATATGTTTAGAAATTGTACTTCATTAACTGCTATTTCAGTAGGAGTTTTCGATAATAATGTCAAAGTCACAAGTTTCTCAAACGTATTTAATGGTTGTACTTTACTTGAAGGCGAATCACCCTATACAATTGTTGACGGAATAAAGGTACATCTTTATGAACGTGATTTGTATCCTGAGCTATATACAATGCCAAAGACAGTAACTGGTTGTTTCAAAGATTGTGTGAAACTAACAGATTATACTAATATAAGTGAGAATTTTCCCTTATGGATTTAATTGAGAAAGGAAAAGTGATTCGAAGCTAATTTTGATTAGTTTTTGAATGAGTTTATAAGATTTGGTGTGAGTCAGGAAAACCTGACTCACACTGTTTTTTATTTTGAGATAGTTTTATAAATGAATTTAGAATGATTGGATTGTTGTGGTCTATAATCAGAATTTCAATCAGTTTAGAATTAGAACATATGTATAACAGAATCAGTATAAAAGAGAATTAATCTATATCTGCGAATAATATAACTTATTATGAACTTGATTAAGTAAGTATCATAATTGAATATGGACACCTAATTGATATAAATTATTTAAATCACCTTTTTGGTATGCTACATCTAAAGATATAAACTTGAAATTACATCCTAATCCCATGGTGAGATAATTCATTTCTTTGCTCCAATAATAACCAGTTCTTAAAGACACTTTATTGAATAATTCGTATTCAAGACCTAATCCACTAGCAAATTCACTGTTGTTTGAAGGAAACATGTAATATCGAGTAGTTAAAGCAACTAAAAGAGATTGATTTGTTTGAAATGGATATCTGAAACTTCCACCTAAACCTAATGATGCAGGAAGTGGAGATTCCATACCATCTTGTCCATATTTTACCTTACCACCCAAATCGGTTAATGATATTCCTATAGTGTAGAATCCGTAATTGTTTGAGAGTTGGCATTGTCTATGATAATAAGCACCAGCATTTAATCCATAAGTTTTGGCTATTTTTCCGAGATCAGAATGGATGTAACTTCCTCCCAAATAGGCTGATAAATTAGATGTAAATTGCAATGCGTATGCAATGTTTATTGCCTGATCTGCAGGTTTAATTGATTCAAGTGCTCCTTCTTGGTTCATATTCATTACTTTATATCCGGAAAGTGACCGGAAACCTATCATTAAAGCTTGATTATCTGTTAATTTAAAACCTGTAGAGAATGCATGGAAAAGTTGTTTGTTATTCTCGATTTCAGGATAAATTCCTAATGCATAAGAACCATAGAATTTATCTTTTTTTTGTAAAAAAGATGTAGGGTTAGTGTATAAATACATACTCTCGGATTCACCCATATTAGTATTTCCCATTCCAAAAGTCCTTGCATCAGCATTTACTTCTAAAAATGGTAATGAACGATTAGTTTGACCAATTATTGTTGTTGTACAAAAGGATATATATAGTATAACAAGCAGTAACTTTTTATTTGTAATCATTTTTAGTTAGTATTTGATGAAAAGTTGTTTATAATTTGCGCCGTTTGCATCTACTTGTAAAACATAAGTTCCTCCAGATAATCCGGTTAAATCGAGTTTAACTAAACGTTCATTATCATTATTAATGCTAAAGTTTTTAATCAATTCGAGTCGCCCTGTATTTGTGCTAATAGTTATTTTTGCATTAGTAATTATATTTCCTAATCGAATATTTAGAATGTCAGTTACTGGAACTGGGTAAACAATATACACCAAATCATTTGAAACTATTTGAAAAGTGGCAGTAGTGGTAGTTCTTAAGTTATGTGAATCAATTGCTGTTATTTCAATCTTTGATATTCCAACTGCCAAAGGATTTAAATGTAAAATATTGTCGGAAATGGATGCTTGTACAATATTTGGATTTAAAGATTTTACCATATAAGAAACATCATGTCCATCATCATCAATGAAATAATCTTTTAGGTTGATAGAATAATCTTTAATACTTATTGGGATATACTCTTTCTCAAATGTTTTCATTAATCGAGGTGGGTGATTCTCATAAATCTCGTATGGAATTTCAATGGTTGCAGTTGCTTGATATATATCTTTAACAGTGATTGTAAGTTTATGTTTTCCTATTTCTCCTAAAGCAGTAAAACTTAGTGTAATGATGTTATTTTCTTGTTTAAATGTTACACCATCAGAATCTCCAGCAACAGTATAATCCCATTCTTGTCCATCAGGTTCAAAGATCTCTATCATAACTTTTGAAATATCATAGCCAGTAATTCTTACATGATCTACTCCACTTCTAGTTAAAACAGGAGGCAAATTTACTTTTGTTTTACCAGAAAATAAAAGTGGTGAAGATTGAAGTCCCCAACGATCTTCTGCTATTAGTACGAATGAATAATGAGTATCTAAGCTTAGTCCTTGAAGTGAGTAAATCACTTTATCCCCAGGTTTATATACAGAACCGTAGATCTCGATTTCTTTACCTTGTTGATAATTGTTTTCATTTAATATTATTGCATCAGAATAGTATAATTTATAATATGAGGCTGTTCCATCATCTTCATCTAATACTGCTCTCCAACTTATATCTATGGATTTATAACTTTCGGATAATTCAACTGAAGGTATGTTACCTGGAGACTTGTTAGAGTTATTTGATAGCGATTTTTCAGCATCAATATAACCTCTGCCTAATTTTCCTTTAAATTCGGGATTCATTTCGTTAATATCTACAGGAAGTAATGATAAAGTGATGTGTTGTTTTAATTTTTCATTGGTAAATCCCTGGCCACCATATTTTGAAATAATTAATGCTGCGATCCCTGATACATGAGGACATGCCATGGATGTTCCTTGCATATATCCATAACTGTTATTTGGTAATGTGCTAAGTACCATACCGCCAGAAAAATTATGATCTCCTCCCGGCGCCATAATTGTTATCCATTCCCCTCTATTTGTATACCATGACTTCTTAAAATTTGGAGCCATTGCTGAAACAGATATAATTGGAGGATATGCAGCTGGATAAGCGAAGTAATCTTTATTATCGTTCCCTGCGGCAAAAATTACCACTCCACCTTTCATAGGCGAATTGGGGAGTTGATTTCCGTCATTATCACATCCAGCATATTTAATGAAATAATCAACAGCAGCTTTTAATGATGCAGGCATGATACCTGAACCGGGATATTCATATCCCCATGAATTTTGGCTGATGACAGCACCGTTGTCTGCACCATATTTAATAGCAGCCGGTGTATTACCAGAGCGATCCTTTTGTGGATCACTTGTATGTTCGAAAATTTGACAACTAATCATTCGAATACCGCTATTTGGTGTTCCATTTCCACCAGCAACCCCAGCAACACCTTTGCCGTTGTTGTTTCGTGCTGCAACTGTTCCGCCTACATGCGTACCATGTGAATGAGGTTGTATTATGCTTTGTTCTGATACAAAGTTATATCCATATATATCATCTTTAAAACCGTTATTATCATCGTCAACATTTGGAAGACCGTTTAGCTCTGACTGATTAATCCATAAATTATCTTTTAAATCTTCATGATTAGTATCTAATCCACCATCTACTATTGCTACGATTACTTCAGGTTTTCCACTTTCTATTTCCCATGCTTTAAATAGGTTTATATCAGCTCCGGGAGATGAGCTTTGAATGTTTCCTGTGTTGTGATAATGCCATTGTGAGTTTAAGAAAGGATCATTAAAAATAGCATTTGAAGATGAAGACCTTTTTAATGTAGCTATTTCTATTTGTGTTGGTGGAAGGGTAGGATTATATATTTCTTCAACTATATCAACTCCCGGCAGCTGACGTGCATCTGAAGTAGCACGGGTAACAGGTTTTGTTTTGTCGAAAGTGATATCGTACCATAAATGCAATCCTTCTTTACGTGTACGTTCTTCGAATTTACCTGCGTAAGGAAAGACTCTTTTTATACTTTCTGCACCTATGCTTTGAAGAAAAAGTTCTATTTCTGTCTTTTTGCTTTTCAATCGTCCAGATTGTGTATCAAAAAAGAAATTATCTTCTTGCTCATTTGAAAATTTTACACGTATTATCCCTTTTTCTATTTCATTTCCACTACTTGTATTTAATAATATTTCTGATAAGTTTGATTGATTTGTAGATGGAAGTTGAAAAATCACTTCTTCAGTATTACATCCTTGTATAAGGAAAATGACTAATAAAAAGACGACTTTTATTATCGTTCTCATGTATAAAAATGACCTATATTAATAAAATAAAACAAATTGATTGCTGATTTTGCAGGTTTTAAATTTGTAATGGTTTCCTGTTTGTTTTAGCTTAACTTTTACAGTAGATATTACTTATTTAACCATAAAACAACTTGTCAACAAAGATACTAAAATATACTAATTTATGAAGTAAAAAACAGAAAATCACATTGTATTAAGCAACAAATATCCCATTGATATTTAATGTTATTTTACAAATATGTTAGAATCAATAATTATATTGAAGATTTTATATTACATTATATGATGGATTAAGTAAATATTACGGAATCATTAAGTGTTGTTCATGCTAAAATCAATTATTTTTGAAGTTTAGACCTCAAATATAATTTTAAAGTACTATTTTTGAATAAATATTTAGAATTTATGCCAGACAGCATTGTAATTATACCAACATATAACGAGAAAGAAAATATCGAAAATATTATTCGTGCAGTTTTCGGATTGAACAAGTACTTTGATATTTTGGTTATAGATGATGGTTCTCCCGATGGGACAGCTTCGATTGTTTATAGTTTGATGAACGAGTTTCCGAACAGGCTTTTTATAGAAGAACGTAAGGGTAAACAAGGGCTGGGTACAGCTTATATTCATGGTTTTAAATGGGCATTAAGCAGAAATTATGAATATATATTTGAGATGGATGCCGATTTTTCTCATGATCCCAATGATTTGCCTCGATTGTATAATGCTTGTGCTCTTGAAGGATATGATATGGCAATCGGTTCTCGTTATTCTACGGGTGTGAATGTTGTGAATTGGCCGATGGGACGGGTGTTAATGTCATATTTTGCATCAAAATATGTTAAGATGATTACCAGGTTGAAGGTTCATGACACAACTGCCGGTTTTGTTTGTTACAAACGTAAAGTACTTGAAGCTATTGATTTGGACAATATTAAATTCAAGGGTTATGCATTTCAAATAGAAATGAAATACAGTGCTTTTGTTTTAGGTTTTAAAATTAAAGAGGTATCTGTAATTTTTGTAAATCGAAGATTGGGCGTATCAAAGATGAATACAAGTATTTTTGGAGAAGCATTTTTTGGAGTAATTAACTTAAGATGGAGAAAGATATTTGGTAAAATTAAGCCAAAACAGCATTAACAACATGATACTGATACATAAAGCTATAATTATAAACGATGGAAAAAGGTTTGTAGGATCTGTCCTTATTGAACACGAACGTATTTCTCGAATATTTATAGATGATGTTCCTGAACAGATTTTTAATCATTCAGAAGTGTTTGATGCACAAGGATTATATCTGATTCCAGGTGTGATTGATGATCAGGTTCATTTTCGTGATCCAGGATTGACATATAAAGGAGATATTACAAGCGAAAGTAGAGCAGCTGTTGCTGGAGGAGTAACATCTTATATGGATATGCCCAATACAAATCCTCAAACAATTACCATTGAGGCACTTGAACAGAAATTTGAAAGTGCTGTAGATCGTTCAGTCGCCAATTATTCTTTTTATATGGGTGGAACCAATGATAATATTGCGGAACTCAAAAAGATAGATACCAAAAAGGTATGTGGAATTAAGGTCTTTATGGGCGCATCCACTGGGAATATGTTAGTCGATAATACAAAATCACTTCAACAGATTTTTGCAGAAGTAGATACATTGATAGCAACACATTGTGAAAAAGAGGAGATCATTCAAAATAATATTAAAGAGTATAAACTCAAGTTTGGAGAAGAAATTCCAGTAAAATATCATCCTTTGATTCGTTCTGCTGAAGCGTGTTATGCATCATCAGTACAGGCAGTGGAACTTGCCGATAAATATGGATCAAGATTGCATGTACTTCATCTTTCTACTGCGCACGAAATGAGTTTGTTCAGTAATTCCGCAATAGAAGATAAAAAAATAACCTCAGAAGTATGTGTTCATCATCTTTGGTTTACTGATGATGATTATAGTCGAAAAGGGGCATTAATAAAATGGAATCCGGCTATTAAGACCAAAACTGATAGAGAAGCATTACGTGCAGCTTTATTAAATGGGAAACTTGATGTTGTTGCTACTGATCACGCCCCTCATTTGTTGAGTGAAAAAGAAGGAGGTTGTTTGAAAGCAGCTTCAGGTGGACCACTTGTTCAACACTCGCTTCAGATTATGCTCGAGTTATGTAAACAGGGTTTATTTACTGTAGAGTTTGTTGTGGAGAAAATGTGTCATGCAGCTGCCAAACTATTTAAAGTAAAAGATAGGGGATACATTCGTGAAGGTTTTTTTGCAGATTTAGTATTAGTAGATCCGAATAAAGATTATACAGTTTCAAAAGATAATATTCTTTATAAATGTGGTTGGTCGCCTTTTGAAAGTGAGACATTCTCACATTCCATTGTCTCCACTTTTGTAAATGGAGAGTTGGTATTTGATGGAAAAGCAGTATCTGAAAAGAATATAGGACAGGCACTTGAGTTTAACAGATAGTGTTTACTGTAATATTTTGTTTTTATTGGCGCTTATTGTATCGACTTTGATGCAAATATTTTGTACTTTTGTATTAAATACAAAATAAATTTATCTGTGAGGTTTTTATTTACAGTACAAGGAGAAGGAAGAGGGCACTTCACTCAAGCGCTCTCGTTAGCCTATTTATTGCGGAAACATGGTCACGAAGTTTCAGCAGTATTAGTCGGAAAAAGTGATTCCAGGGAGATTCCTAAGTTCTTTTTGGAAAAGATAGGAGCTCCTGTTTTTGTTTTTAACAGTCCAAATTTCACCACATTATACAAGAATAAGCGTCCAAACATATTTGCTACAGTATTGGACAATGCTGTTCATTCTATGTATTTCAGAAAAAGTATCCAGTTTGTTAAAGATAAAATATTAGAATACAAACCAGATGCTGTGATCAATTTTTATGAGCTGATAACCGGTATGGCTTTTGCTTATTATAAATTTGATGATAAACAAGGAATAAAGTTTATATGTGTTGGACATCATTATGTTTTATTAAATCCTAATTATAAGACTTCTACTGAGCAAGATGTAAAATATTATTTCTTGCGGATGTTATCAAAAGCAACATGTCAGAGAGCCACTAAATTGCTTGCCTTATCTTTTCGTGATATGCCGGGAAGTAAAGAAAAGCGTATTGTTGTAGTTCCACCGCTATTGCGAAGAGAGGTTTTTGAAGTTGAGCCAACCCAAGGTAATTATATTCATGGCTATATGCTTAACACAGGATATTATGATGAAGTAATGGATTGGCATATGAAACATCCTGAAATTCCACTTCGTTTTTTCTGGGATAAAAAAGGTGCAGATGATGTAACTGTTATAGATGATAATTTGATATTATACCGATTGAATGATACATTATTTTTGAAAAGTATGGCAGGGAGTATGGCTTATTCAACCACTTCGGGATTCGAATCGGTATGTGAAGCATTATATTATCAAAAACCAATATTAATGATTCCCGTTCATGTAGAACAGGAATTTAATGCTTACGATGCAGGTTTGTCGGGTGCCGGTATTAGTAGTAATAACTTTGAATTGAGTAAGCTGATTGATTTTATTCCTAATTATCAACCAGATAAGCATTTTCGTGACTGGGTTCATCAGGCAGAAGATTTATTTATCAAAGAAATTTGCGAAGATTAATCATTCAATTTGTGCATTGTTGTATAAACTTTTAGGGAAGTTCTATTGAAGTTTTTAAGTATCCCATTCTGTTATTGGTTGAAGTGTTGAAATGTTAAGTTAAAAACACCAGTATAATCATAGATTGGCATTTTAACTGTCAAAAAGAGAAATACAATTAGGATACGAAGATAATCCATATATAATAAACAAGTATTCACTATTATATCAAAAACCGAACAAGGTAGGATTCGAGTATAATTTACAGATCATAAACAAGATCTAAAAATAAAAAGTCCCTTAAAAAGGGACTTTTGTATTGTTGTAATGTTGTAATGTTGTGAAGTTCGAATATGCAATAATCAATTAAATGATTATTCTGTTACATATACTTCGTCTGGATTTAGATCATTAGCGCGTTTAGCTTCATCTTTTCTTTTATCCAACTTTGTTTTGTAAGTTATCAACAGTTCATTAAGCTCATTAACCAGTGGCTCATAATCCAATTTACTGAAATAATAATTATTCTGATACATCTCTATATATCCGAATAATCCTCGTATGTCCATGTCCGCTTTAAAGCGTATTTCTCTATAGTTTAATCCCTCTTCGGATTTATGTCCTGTAGAGAGGAATTTCTTATAATGATAATCAAAATATGTGTTTACAGATTTCAACTCATTTACTAATGCGTCGAGGCTAAGAACATTAATTGCTTCAGAAATTTCTTTAGATGAACCAGCATCTTCGAGAAGTTCTTCAGTTCTTTTAGTCTGATCATTGTAAGCTGCCGAGGACATATTCTCGAATTGATGTCTATTTAACCAATCGATAATTACCTGTCCGTTTTTGACCATCTCCGTCAAGTTTGTTTTGGTCCATAAAGTTGCTATTTTGAAAAGAGAAATCGTTAAATTATCCCGTCTGTTATCCAGATCAACGAATTTCTTTGTAAAGCCATCTTCGACCATTTTCAATTTATTGACATCTGCGACATGTCGTTTAACTTTTTCGACAGCTTTTGTCAGATGCAATTCTTCCGGATTATGCTTTTCAGTAACAGCGATAATGAGTTTGAATAATTCCACATATTCATTGGGCCATAACTCTTGGTAGTTAAATTGAATAATTTTTTTCATATTAGATATTGTTTATCCTTTAAACATTTAAATTGAAAAAATGTTTAATAAAAAACAGACAACTCTTAAAGAATTATTTTTTTTACCTAAATGATTAGACCTCATTCAATTATCCCACACTTCCTTCCAGGCTAATTTGCAGAAGTTTTTGTGCTTCAACAGCAAACTCCATAGGAAGTTTATTTACAACTTCTTTAACGTAACCATTCACAATTAATCCAATTGCTTCTTCCTCGTTTAATCCCCTTTGATTACAATAAAAGATTTGGTCCTCGCTAATTTTTGAAGTTGTTGCTTCATGTTCCAGTATTGCTGTATTGTTTTGAATATCCGTGTAAGGGAAAGTATGTGAACCGCAATGATCTGTTAGTAACAAACTATCGCATTGAGAATGGTTGCGTGCATTTTCTGCTCTTTTGGATATTTTCACCAATCCACGATAACTATTTTGGCTGCTGCCCCCTGAAATACCTTTAGAAACGATTGTACTCTTTGTGTTTTTCCCCAGGTGTATCATTTTTGTACCAGTATCAGCTTGTTGAAAATTATTTGTCACAGCAACCGAATAAAATTCTCCAACAGAATTATCGCCAGCCAGTATGCAAGACGGATATTTCCATGTAATTGCCGATCCTGTTTCGACTTGCGTCCAGGAAATTTTTGAGTTATTTCCTTTGCAGATGCCACGTTTAGTAACAAAGTTATATATGCCACCTTTTCCTTTAGCATCTCCAGGGTACCAGTTTTGTACAGTAGAGTATTTTACTTCAGCATTATCCAGAGCAACGATTTCCACAATTGCCGCATGCAATTGATTTTCGTCTCTCATTGGAGCAGTGCAACCTTCAAGATAGCTAACATACGAATCTTCGTCCGCAACAATTAGTGTCCGTTCAAATTGTCCTGTATTTGCCGTGTTTATACGGAAATAAGTCGATAATTCCATTGGGCATCTAACACCTTTTGGGATATAAACGAAAGATCCATCGCTAAAAACAGCAGAATTGAGCGTCGCAAAAAAGTTATCCTTATATGGAACAACGCTACCAAGGTATTTCTTCACCAAATCCGGGTGATGTTGAACAGCCTCACTAAAAGAGCTGAAAATAATACCTTTTTCGGCGAGCACTTCTTTGAAAGTTGTTTTAACAGAAACACTGTCCATAACTGCATCCACAGCAACACCCGTCAACTGTTTTTGTTCCTCCAGAGGAATTCCCAGTCGGTCGAACGTTTTCAATAACTCAGGATCAACTTCGTCCAGACTTTCCAGATTCTTCTTTTTTGTCGGGTCCGCATAATATATTATATCTTGATAATTAATTTCAGGAATGTTAAGATGCGCCCAGTTCGGCATTTTCATTGTAAGCCAGTGTCTATATGATTTTAATCTAAATTCAAGTAGCCACTCCGGTTCATTTTTCTTTGAAGAAATCAGTCGAATCACATCTTCGTTGAGTCCCTTTTCTATTACTTCTGTATGTACATCAGTAGTAAAACCATATTTATAATCGCTATTAGCTAGTTCGTGTAGGATTTCATCCTGTTTTTGTTCTTGTTCTTGCATAACCTATATGTTGAGTATTTTGCATACTCTGATTGTATTTAGTCTTATAAACAACAAATATATTATTTTGTTGTAGCAAAAGTAATGGTTTTTTCTGAATACCCCATAATACATATTGTTAACATGACAAAAATGAACATTATTTGATATATAATGTTTATGTTGATGTAACAATTATAAATTAAACAAATATGAAAAGAACTATATTATTACTATTAGTTATTGCGGGATTTAGTCTTGGTTTATCAGCTCAATCAACCTATAAGACAGACCCTTATCATTCATCTGTAAACTTCAAGATAAAACATTTGGCTATCTCTTTTGTCAAAGGGAAGTTTGATAAGTTTGAAGGTACTTTAACAGGTAATCCGTCAGATCCAACGACAGCCAAAGTGTCATTTACAGTTGAAACCCCCAGTATAAATACAGGTGTAGAGGCGCGTGACAATCATTTGCGCAGTGCTGATTTCTTTGAAGTAGAGAAATATCCAACCATGTCTTTTAAGAGTACAAGTGTAGAAATGATTGATGATAAACATTTTAAATTAAATGGAGTGTTAACAATCAAAGACGTTTCAAAACCGACTACTTTTATGGTTACTTATGGCGGATTGGTTAAGGGCGAAGACGGCACAAATACTGTAGGATTTGTAGCCGAAAACACTATTAACCGTCTTGACTATAATGTTTCTTATGATGTTACATCTGGTATGATTGGCAAAAAGGTTGACATCACTTTATATCTCGAATTCAAAGGGCAATAATTTGTAAATGAAGAATGTCAAACGATAAAATAATGTTGATTATTCAAATTGAAATTTATACCTAAAACTGTTCAAATTACGAAAAAATGCCATAAGTAAAAGAGCCTGTGATTACACCAGGCTCTTTTTATTTATGTTACATGTCTCGTCCTAAAATACCGTTACATAAAAAAAGAACTTATGAAAAAAGAAGAT